>ERZ834722.366-NODE-366-length-49920-cov-31.515271_pt1 | contig 49920 bp, 43 predicted proteins | sample MGYA00519576_ERZ834722 | MGnify/ENA primary metagenome ERZ834722 (study PRJEB31850, sample SAMEA3708759) | human gut metagenome | biome: human gut; feature: human-associated habitat; material: faeces | place: China | collected 2014 ...
TGTTGGAGAAGCAGGCTGTGAAGATCGGTGGTGGTATGAACCATCGTATCGGTCTCTTCGATATGATTCTCCTCAAGGACAATCACATCGATTTCGCTGGCGGTATCGATAATGCCATCGACCGTTGCCACGCTTATCTCAAGGAGAAGGGTCTCGATCTGAAGATTGAAATCGAGGTTCGCAGCTTCGATGAACTCGACCAGGTATTGAAGCACGGCGGTGTCAACCGTATCATGCTCGATAACTTCTCAGTGCCTGATACCAAGAAGGCTGTAGATATCATCGCTGGCAAGTATGAGACTGAGTCATCTGGCGGTATCACCTACGATACCATCCGCGACTATGCAGAGCAGGGTGTTGACTTTATCTCTGTAGGTGCCTTGACACATAGTGTGAAGGGTTTGGATATGAGCTTCAAGGCTTGTGAGTAGTGAGTATATATAAATAAGGTATATTTTATGAATAAGTTTTTTGCTTCAGCCCTGATGGCTGTAGCTATGTTGGGCAGTGTCTCAGAGGCTGAGGCTTGCAGCAACTTCATTGTGGGCAAGAAGGCATCAGTAGATGGTTCTGTGATGTGTTCTTATAGTGCCGACGACTACGGAATGTTCCAGAACCTGTGCCATTATCCTGCGGCTAAACATGCCAAGGGCGAGATGCGTAAGATTTTCGACTGGGACAGTAACAAGTATTATGGGGAGATTCCTGAGGCTGCCGAGACCTACAGCGTTATCGGCAATATCAACGAGTGGCAGGTTACCATCGCCGAGACTACCTACGGCGGTCGTGAGGAGATGGTGGATTCTACCGGTATCATGGACTACGGTTCACTCATCTATGTAGCTCTCCAGCGCAGTAAGACGGCTCGCGAGGCTATCAAGGTGATGACCACCCTCGCCAATACTTATGGTTACAACTCTGGCGGTGAGACCTTCACCATCTGCGATCCTAACGAGGCTTGGATTATGGAAATGATGGGTAAGGGTGCTGGTTCCAAGGGAGCCGTATGGGTAGCTCTCCGCATTCCGGATGATGCTGTCTGTGCGCATGCCAACCAGAGCCGCATCGGCAAGTTCAACATGAAGGACAAGAAGAATGTGATGTATGCCAAGGATGTGGTATCTTTTGCCCGCAGCAAGGGTTGGTTCCAGGGCAAGGATGCTGATTTCTCCTGGAAGATGGCGTATGCAAAGCCTGATTTCTCGGGTCGTCGTTTCTGCGATGCCCGTGCCTGGGCGATGCTGAATCACTTCTATGATATGAGTCCTTATCTGGATTGGGCACTCGGCAAGAATCCTGATGCGCAGGATATGCCTCTCTGGGTGGTTCCTAACAAGAAGGTGAGTGTTCAGGATGTAGAGAATGTGATGCGCGACCATTACGAGGGTACTCCTCTTTCTGTAGCCGACGGTTCTGATATCGGCGGTGGTATCTGGGAGATGCCTTATCGTCCTACACCTTTGATGTACAAGGTGGATGGCAAGCAGTATTTCAACGAGCGTCCTGTCAGCACCCAGCAGAGTGGTTTCGTATTCGTGAGCCAGATGCGTTCATGGTTGCCAAGAGAGATTGGCGGCGTGTTCTGGTTTGCCAACGACGATGCCAACATGGCTGCGTTCACTCCTGTATATTGCTCTATGACCGAGCGTCCTGAGTGCTACAATACTCCTGGTGCTGATGCCTTGCATTTCAGCAAGAAGAACGCTTACTGGGTTTGCAACATGACCAGCAACATGGTTTATCCACGTTACAGCCTGATGTTCCCAACCTTGAAGGAGGTTCGTGATAGCTTGGACAACAGTTATTTCGCGGCTCAGGCAGGTGTTGAGAAGAAGGCTCAGGAGCTTTATGCCCAGAACCCACAGGCTGCTGTGAAGTACCTCAACGACTACAGTGTTGAGAAGGCTCAGCAGATGTTGGGTCGCTGGAACCAGCTTTTCGAGTTCCTGGTGGTGAAGTACAATGATATGATCATCAAGCCAACCGATAAGAATGGTACCTTCAAGAAGACTCCATACGGTTTGGGTGCTACTCCAGTTCGTCCTGGTTATCCAGAGAAGTTTGCCAAGCAGCTTGTAAAGCAGAGTGGCGATAAGTTCCTGGTTCCTGAGGAGAAGAAATAAAACAAGAATCTCCCTATAAGTTCAGGTGTCTATCACCTGGCTTATAGGGAGATTTTGTATATCGCTCCTTCAAACTTTACTTGGTGTCTAATGAGCTTTTCAATTTCTCAATATGCTCTATTGGCAACTGGGTGGCGGCTGATACCTGATCTGTAGATAAGCCCATAGCAAGAAGGCGTTGGGCTGTGGCAATATTAGCCTTGTTCTCACCCTCAGCTAATCCCTCAGCTAATCCTTCAGCTCGTCCTTCTTCTCGTCCATCGGCAAGACCTTTCTGCCAACCATCATCATAACCCGTCTTGATAACGCTGCGCTGATAGCGCAGATTCTCCATGTGGCGGACATAATCATTCTTTTCCGCTACGGTCAACTTATCTATATCCAGGCATTTGCGGGCATCTGCCAAACCTGGGGCCTGGGCTGCCTCGCTGATCTCGCCGGTCTTGAGAAACTCGATCCATTCATCCAGATTGTTCACCGCCAGCTTATCAAAGTTGTTCACGCAGAGCAGATAATACTCCGGGAATATGTCTCCGGCTTCGCGATTAGTCTTGCGCCCCTGAGGGATTTCATCACCGAAGAAGAGTTCACTCTGTCGGTTGGAGAGTTTCAGAATATCATCCGGCTGATGCAGTCCCTGGAACATCGTCTTGCCATGATATACATAATCCTTAGCCTGTCCCAATGTGAAATACACTATATTGATGGAATATACCTTGCGCACCTTGTCGTAATCATCGCCCAGACTGATATTGTCTGTAATGACCTTGGAAACTCCATAGAGCATACGGTGGAAATAGGTATGTTCCCGGGTATTCTGTATCTCGAAGATGATGAATTCTCCCTTTTCATTTTCTGCCAGGATATCCACTCTGTTGAATTTATCATTCTCAGTCTGCTGATTGCTCTCACTATCCAGGAATCGGTTGATCTTGAATTTCTCGTTCAACAGCGAACACATAAAGCCTTCCAGCACGGCATAGTTTGCCTTGTTGCGAAGCAGGCGCTTCATCGCCCAGTCAAATCTGATATAATTTGCCATATTCTTCCTCCATGATTAATAAATCTTGTGCAAAGATACGCCGATTTTTTGTAACTTCCAAACTTTTAAAGAAGTTTTTATTCCAGCTTCTTACAGAAAACATATATTTAATTCGATTCATTTGCCAATCCTATCATAGCGATGAATATCATCCATCGTGACCGCTCATACCGCTTCTTAAAATACTGGTTGTGGTAAATAACTTTACAAGTTGAACGTTGCGGAAAAATCTCTTAAGAGAAGCTGGCGTTTCCCTTAAGGAAAAATATATTTTCCCTTAAGGAAAAAAATAAAAATCCTTAAGGGAAAATTCTCAACCTCTTCTTTCCCCATTTTCCTGGCGTTTTCGTCTGATACTCTCTTCCTTGAATATTGTTTACACGGATATGGAGAGAAAATGGGAGTTGAACAGGCATCTATTGCGATAGCTTTGCAATGTCACAGAGTCGCTTTTCTATTTCGTATGTCTCTTCAGGAAGATGCTGTGGTCGATGCAGGCTGGGAGCTCTTCCTTATAGTGGGTAACCATGATCATCGTCTTGTTCTTTCGCTTGCAGAATGCCTCGATGATATCCTTTACCAGGCGGCGGTTTCTGTTGTCAAGACCATGAAGAGGCTCGTCGAGGATGAGAAGCTCAGGATCCTTCACGAAGGCACGTGCCAGAAGTACCAGGCGCTGCTCGCCACTTGACAGCTTCAGAAAACCACGATCTTCCAAACCCTCCAGACCGAAGACTTTCATCCAGAAACGGCACTGGTCCATATCCTCTTCCTTTGGCTTTACATAGAGACCCACAGAATCGGTAAGGCCGCTCGCCACAATGCGGATGGCTGGCATATCACGCTGATAGGAACGGTGAAGCTCTGGAGATACATAGCCGATATGCTTCTTGATATCCCAGATGCTCTCGCCACTGCCACGAGGATTGCCGAAGAGGGCAATGTCGCAGGCATAGCTCTGCGGATTGTCGGCACATACCAGACTGAGCAGGGTACTCTTGCCGGCACCATTCTGTCCGCTCAGCGCCCAGCGCTCACCATTGTTAACCGTCCAGTCGAGATCGTTGAGGATGATGCGCTCGCCATACTGGATGCGGACCTTGTTCATCTTCACCACTTCCTGACTGTGATATTCCCGGTCGCTATATGGCAGGTCGATGATGGCTTGTTCTAATTCTTCGCATAGTACGTGGGCAGGGATGGGGTTGCGCTGTGCCAGATATTCTTCCTTGGTAAGCTTAGGATATACCTTCATATCCTTCACTTCTACCACGTGGGTGATGAACTCTGGGATATCATCGCTCTTGCTCAATACGAGAATAATCTGCAGATGATGCTCTGTGGTAAGTGACTTGAGAAGCTCCTTGAGCTGGTCGCGGGTGTCGGCATCCAGACCGATGAAAGGATTGTCCATGATCAGCACGCGAGGCTCAGAGAATAGGGTAGAGGCAAGCTTGAACTTGCGGAGCTCTCCACTGCTCAGCAGGATGGTGTATTTGTCGAGCAGGTGGTGCATGTGGAACAGCTCGTAGATGTGTTCCTGCAGCTGTCTGCGCTCAGGAGTATCTTCGCCAGCCATCTGATAAGCCTCTTCCAGCTTATCCTTGACGATAGGCGTGTTCTCATCTATTTCCAGCTGGTTCCAGCGCTGCTGCAGGAAGTAGGTGCGGTCGTTGTCGCCTCCGTAGGTATCACGGAAGGTGATATACTTGATATTGTCGCTCACCAGGGATTTGGTACTAGGAGAAAAGTCGTAATCAGGATCGTGCATCAACAGCGGGTGTCTGCCCACAAGGATGTCCACGAACATCGACTTACCTCCACCATTGGGACCTACGATAGCGATATGCTCGCCGTCGCATGCCTCGAAGTTAACTGGCTCAGCCATACGCCATTCCGGCATACGGGTTACGCCATTCTGAATACTGATAATCTTTTGCATCTCTCTTATTTTTTTTGATATGATTGCGTGATAACAGGGTGATATTCCCGGGCTGGGCTACTTGTGCGTGGTACGGTTGATAGCCGCCAGAAGCTTTGCCTGCGGGCCCGTCATACCTGTACCTTTCTCTATGCGGCTGGCGTTCTTGGTAGCAAAATCCTTCCAGCTGCTATAGTGCCTGTCGCCCGTTTCGGGTCTGCCCATCTGCAGGAAATGGCAGTAGGCAGCGCCCAGGGCATCGGTGGCATCCATGTATTTCGGCATCTCGTCTTCCCGGATGTTGAGCATGCGCTGCAGCATCGCCGCCACCTGCTCCTTGGAAGCCTGACCTTGTCCGGTAATTGCCATCTTGATTTTCAGCGGAGCGTACTCGTGGATGGGTACGTCGTGGTGGATGGCAGCAGCGATAGCCACTCCCTGCGCCCTGCCGAGCTTGAGCATCGACTGCACATTCTTGCCGAAGAAGGGAGCCTCTATCGCCATCTCGTCGGGCAGATAGGAATCGATGATGCCAGTCACTCGCTCGAAAATCCTTCCGAGTCGCAAGTAGGGATCTTTCTCCTTGCGCATGTCAATGACGCCCATCACCACCAGTTCTGCCTTGTTGCCGATGACGCGTATCACGCCATAGCCCATCACGTTGGTGCCGGGGTCAATGCCCAGGATAATCTTTTCTGTGTTCGATTTCTTCTGAATCATCTGAATGCTGTATCTTCTGAATCCTTGGAATTCTGAATGCTGTATCCTCCTGAATCTATCGGTCCATATATGGATTATGAGCCAATTCCTCGCCGATGCTGGTAGCCTCACCGTGGCCTGGCAGCACCTGTGTTTCATCCGGCAACATGCCGAGATGGCGCAGGCTGTTGATGATGCGGAACATGCTGCCGCCAGGGAAATCGGTTCTGCCGATGGAACTCTTGAAGAGGGTATCGCCCGAGAAGAGTACGTGCTCTGCCTCGCAATAGAAGCATACGGAGCCGTTGCTGTGGCCCGGAGTCTCGATGATGGTGAATTCGTGATTGCCGAACTTGATTACCTCATCTTCCTCAAAGAAATGACCGATAGGAGGGAAGTGGGTGTCGAGCTGCATCTGGTAGAATGTCTCTGCCTGATGAGCCAGACCCTTCATCAGCTTCTCATCGCCCTGTGCCACTTCCGGCTTCAGTCCGAACTCCTGGTAGATGGTGTCGTTGCCGAAATTATGGTCGAGATGACCATGGGTAACGAGGAGATGAACAGGCTTCAGATTGTTCTTTCTGATATACTCGGTGATTGCCTTGCGCTCTTCTGGATAGAAGGCACCGCAATCTATGATGACGCACTCGAGGGTGTCATCGCTGACCACGTAGCAGTTTTCCTGCAACATGTTGACTTGGAATCTTTCGATATGTAGCATTTTACTTTGAACTTTGAGATTTGAACTTTGAACTTTATGATTAGTGAAGCTGATGAATTTTTCACTCTTCACTTCTATGCCGGAACATAAACCAGCTGCTTGTCCTGGCTGAACCACTCCTCATCGAAGAAGGTGTTGAGAGGGGTGATTTCCGAAATCTTATAATACTGCTTGAGCTCCTCCTTCAGATTGCCGCCCTTGAGGCAGAGCAAACCATTAGGCAGGGCATTCTGACCCGCCTTCTTGAAGTTCTTCTTGATGATCTTCATCAGGTCGGGCAACTGCATTACGGCACGGCTCACCACGAAGTCGTACTTGCCTTTCTCGTCCTCGCCGCGCAGGTGTTCAGCCACCAGGTTCTTGAGTCCGATAGCGCCAGCCACCTCATTGCACACCTTAATCTTCTTGCCGGTGCCGTCGATGAGCTTGAACTTGCACTCTGGGAAGAGGATGGCAAGCGGGATGCCCGGGAAACCACCGCCGCATCCGAAGTCGAGAATCTCTGAACCCGGGCGGAAGTTGATCGCCTTGGCAATAGCCAGAGAGTGGAGCACATGGTGCTCGTAGAGGTTGTCGATATCCTTGCGGCTGATGACATTGATCTTGGCATTCCAATCGCGATACAGACCGTCGAGGGCAGCGAACTGCTTCTTTTGCTCGTCGGTGAGGTGAGGGAAATATTTCTCTATGATATTCATTCTATCTTGTTTTTGTTTCTTTCTATCTATATTTATTAATGTATATAAACCGATGCAAAGGTAGTGCAAATTGCAGATAAAACAAAATAAAATTAGCTTTTTTTGTATATTTAGTAGTTATTTCGGGGCTTGTTAGCAAAAAAATGTGTACCTTTGCACCCGAAAAAGATGTTAGATAGTATTTATTTAATATAAAAAGTAATGATAAAAGCAGCATTATTCGACTTAGACGGCGTGGTTTTCGATACCGAAAGCCAGTATTCTGTGTTCTGGGGAATGATAGGCAGGGAGTATCATCCGGAGATGCCTGACTTTGCGCTCCGCATCAAGGGACAGACCCTGGTTCAGATCTACGACAAGTACTTCTCTGACGATGCCACATTCGCTCATATTGATGGATACACCGATTGCAAGTCGGAACAGGCTAGGATAACAGCCCGGCTCGAAGAGTTCGAGCAGAATATGTCGTTTCCTTACATTCCCGGATTCGAAACTTTCCTGAAAGACGTGAAGGCGCATGGTGTGAAGTGCGCTGTGGTGACGAGCAGCAATCTGCAGAAGATGGAGCAGGTGTATAAGCATCATCCTGAGTTCAAGACCAATTTTGACCGCGTGCTCACCAGCGAAGATTTTGCCAAAAGCAAGCCGGATCCAGACTGTTATCTCAAGGGTGCTGCCTGTTTCGGAGCAAAGCCGGAGGAATGCGTGGGTCTGGAGGACAGCTTCAATGGACTGAAGGCTGTGAGAGCTTCGGGTGCATTTACCCTCGGACTCGCTACGACCAATTCTGCAGAGAGCATCCAGCCATACAGCGACTATGTGATAGCCGATTACAATGGATTCGGATACGATGACCTGGAGAAGATTGTAGAAACTTTTTAGTAAACACAATTATATGGGATATTTATCTACAGACAAAAAGAAAATCACAACCAAGACCTACGCCGAAATGAAGGCGGCAGGTGAGAAGGTTACGATGCTTACTGCCTACGATTTCACTACCGCAGGCATCATCGATGCAGCTGGCATCGATACCATCCTGATAGGTGATTCGGCTAGCAATGTGATGGCTGGAAATGCTGATACATTGCCTATCACCGTAGATCAGATGATTTACCACGCACGCAGTGTGGCCCGCGCCTGCAATCATGCACTCGTGCTCTGTGATATGCCTTTCGGCAGCTATCAGGTTTGCAAGGAAGATGCCTTGCGCAATGCCTGCCGAATGATGAAGGAGACGGGCGTGGATGCGCTGAAGCTGGAAGGTGGCGTGGAAATCCTGGATACAGTTCAGGCACTCATCAATGCCGGTATTCCTGTTTGCGGACATCTCGGACTTACTCCTCAGAGCGTGAACAAGTTTGGCGGTTACGGTATCCGTGCCAAGGAAGATGCAGAGGCTGAGAAGCTGATCAGCGATGCTAAAGCACTGGATAAGGCTGGCTGTTTTGCCATCGTTCTGGAGAAGGTTCCTGCCAAACTGGCGGCTGAAGTTTCACGTCAGGTAAACGCTGTAACTATCGGTATTGGAGCAGGTAACGGTTGCGATGGACAGGTTTTGGTTTATGCTGATGCGCTCGGTATGACCCAGGGCTTCAAGCCAAAATTCCTGCGTCATTTTGCCCAGGTAGGCGAGGAGATGCAGAAGGGAGTAAAGGCTTATATCGACGCCGTGAAGAGCGTGGAGTATCCAAGCGCAGAAGAGAGCTACTAAGATGGATACGCAAAATACACCGGTGCATTTTAATCTGTGGCACCGTGACTTCTGGCGTCTCTGCTTCGCCAATCTCTTCCTGATGACGAGCATCTACATGCTCCTCCTGAGCATACCTTATTTTATGACTAAGGAGGGTTATTCCCTTGCTCAGGTGGGTGTGGTGTATGCAGCCTATGGCTTGGGCGTCTTTCTGCTGGGTGGTTTCTGTTCTTATCTGGTGCAGCGCTATCGTCGCAATCGGGTATGCCAGATATCCATCCTGGGCGTGGCAGTCAGTCTCGTCGTTCTTTATTATCTGGAAACCTTCTGGAATATCAAGGTGGGCTTCGAGATGCTGGTGGCGATGCGTCTGATTCAGGGCGCTTTCCTGGGCTTGGCAGAGATGTCGCTGGCGAGTACGCTGATTATCGATACCTGTGAATCTTTCCAGCGTACGGAGGCGAATTATATCACCTCCTGGTTTGCCCGCTTTTCCATTGCGGTAGGTCCATTGCTGTCGCTTCTGGTCTATGATGTCTTCAGTATGAAAGTCGTTTTTCCAGTAGCCTCGGTATTGGCATTGGTTGCCTTGGTGCTGGTTTCCAGGGTGAAATTCCCGTTCAAGGCTCCGTCAGAAAACGTGTCACTCATCAGCAGTGACCGCTTCTTCCTGCCTCAGGGATTTCCGCTGTTCATCAATATTGTATGTATCATGGTGATACCGGGCTTCTATCTGGCGCTGCCACATTCTCTCACCGTCTATGCGATGTTTTTTTGCGGACTGTTTCTGGCATTGGTGGCAGAGAAATACGTTTTTGCTGATGCAGAGCTGAAGAGTCAGGTAATCGTGGGACTGATATTGATGTCGACTGCGGAATTTGTTTCCTTAAGCGATCAAAGCTTTGCCGTAGAGATGCTTGTTCCAGCCTTGCTGGCCTTGGGAGTGGGTATCATCGGAAGCCGATTCCTGCTTTTCTACATCAAGCTTGCCAAGCATTGCCAGCGTGGCACCAGTATGAGTTCCTTCTTCCTGGCGTGGGAACTGGGGTTGAGCTTAGGAATCGGATTGGGTTTCTGGCTGGTGAAGGACGTGTATCAGAAATCTCCTGATATGGATCGGGTGATATTGAATCCAGTGTATAGTGAACTTCTGTATCCGGCTGTCGGATTGACAGTGGTTTCTCTCCTGATGTATCATTTCCTAGTACATCCATGGTATATGAAGCATCGCAATCGCTGATGCTTCGTGTGCCAGCTTTATTAAAAGTTTCTAAAAATAGCGTTTGTGAAACTTTTTTAATATAATTTAGTTAGCTTTATTCGCTTTTGTGCTCATAATTGAGTACTTTTGCGTTTGATTTGAGGGCGGAGGGCATTTTTGGAGTGCCCTTTGTTCTGTTTTTAGAATGAATTAAACGTAAAATTGATATAAGATTATGGCAGAAGCTATTGATATCCGTGAGTTGAATATCCGGATTGAACAACAGAGTCAGTTCGTTACCAATCTGGTAATGGGCATGAACAAGGTCATCGTAGGTCAGAAGCACCTCGTTGACTGTCTCCTTATCGGTCTTCTCTCTGATGGTCACATTCTCCTGGAAGGTGTACCGGGTCTGGCGAAGACTCTTGCAATCAAAACATTGTCACAGTTGATTAGTGCAGACTATAGCCGCATACAGTTTACACCCGATTTGTTGCCTGCCGACGTGATCGGCACGCAGATCTATTCGCAGAAGGATGAAGCCTTCCATGTGAAGCGTGGACCTGTGTTTGCCAACTTCGTGCTGGCGGATGAGATCAACCGTGCCCCAGCCAAGGTGCAGAGTGCCTTGCTTGAGGCGATGCAGGAACATCAGGTTACCATCGGCGACCAGACTTTCCATTTGCCTAATCCATTCCTGGTGATGGCTACCCAGAACCCGGTAGAGCAGGAGGGTACCTATCAGTTGCCTGAGGCACAGGTGGACCGTTTTCTCCTCAAGGTTGTCATCGATTATCCTACCATCGAAGAAGAGAAGCTCATCATCCGTGAGAACATCCAGGGCGGTCTGCCTACCGTGACTCCGGTTACTACAGCCGAGGAAATCCTGAAGGCTCGCAGCATCGTCAACGAGGTGTATATCGATGAGAAAATAGAGCAGTATATTGCCGACATCGTCTTCGCTACCCGTTATCCAAACCGTTATGGCCTGGGCGAATTGAAGGATATGATTACCTTTGGCGGCAGTCCTCGTGCCAGCATCTCACTTGCCAAGGCAGCCAGAGCCTACGCCTTCATCAAGCACCGTGGTTACGTGATTCCTGAGGATGTGCGTGCCGTGGCTCACGATGTGCTCCGCCACCGCATCGGTCTTTCTTACGAGGCAGAGGCAAGTGAAATCACCAGCGAGGAAATCGTCAGCCGTATCATCAACAAGGTGGAAGTGCCTTGATGAACTAAGTGAAAAGTGAAGAATTCACTTGCTTCACTAATCATGAAGTTCAATGTTCAAAATTCAAAGTTCAAAGTAAATAAAGTTGGATACACAAGATATCTTAAAGAAAGTTCGGAAGATCGAGATCAAGACTCGCGGATTGAGCCAGAACATCTTCGCCGGCCAGTATCATTCTGCCTTCAAGGGTAGGGGAATGGCCTTTGCCGAGGTGCGCGAATATCAGTATGGCGACGACGTGAGAGACATCGACTGGAATGTGACGGCTCGCTTCCATCGCCCTTTCGTCAAGGTCTTTGAAGAAGAGCGAGAGCTTACCGTGATGCTGATGGTGGATGTGAGCGGTTCGCTCGATTTCGGTACCATGCGCCAGATGAAGCGCGACCTGGCTACCGAGATAGCTGCAACCCTTGCCTTCAGTGCCATCCAGAACAACGACAAGATAGGGGTCATCTTCTTTTCCGACAGAATAGAGAAATATATCCCTCCCAAGAAGGGACGCAAGCATATCCTCTACATCATTCGTGAGATGCTCGACTTTCATCCCGAGAGTCAGCGTACCGATATCGGATGTGCCCTGGAATACTTCACGAGGGTGATGAAGCGCCATTGCACGGCTTTCGTCATCAGCGACTTCTACGATAACAAGGACTATCAGCACCAGCTGCAGATAGCCAACCAGAAGCACGATGTGGTGGGAATCCAGGTGTATGATCCACGTGCCAAGCAGCTGCCCGATGTGGGACTGCTCAAGGTGATGGATGCCGAGACGGGACACGAGATGTATATCGATACCAGTTCGAAGAAATTGAGAGTGGCTCACACCCAAAACTGGTTGCGACAGCAGGAGAATCTGCGACAGCTCTTTGCCAAGAGCAAGGTAGATTGGACTTCGGTAGCCACCAACGAGGACTTCTCGAAGGCGCTCCTGATGCTGTTCAAACAGAGAGGCTAAAGTAAGATAACATGAAAATAAAGAATATCATATTGACGATGGCGCTGATGGGTTGCTCTACGCTGGCTTTCGGTCAGACCGTGGAGCAGCGCTTGGATTCCCTGCAGCTGCTTATCGGACAGCAGACCATCCTGCACCTCAAGGCTACAGCCCGGAAGGGTGCCAGAATCGTGCTGCCATCCTTCAAGCCTCAGGACCAGATTGTACCTGGTGTAGAGGTGGTGGAGCAGAGCAAGGGCGACACGATGCAGATGGGTGATGACCGCATCCAGGTGAGCCGCGACTATACGCTTACCTCTTTCGATGAGAAGGTGTATGTGGTTCCTGCACTCGATGTGAAGATCGACGGCAAGAGCTATCACGGAAATCCGTTGGCGCTGAAGGTGCTCACCGTTCCGGTAGATACGGTGCATCCTAACCAGTTCTATCCGGCAAAGGGTGTACAGGATAATCCTTTCGAGTGGAGTGAGTGGAGCTTCGCCTTCTGGTTGAGCCTGCTGATGATTATCATCTGTGGTGCAATGATTTATCTCCGTAATCGTCTGAAGAAGAACAAGCCTATCATCGCTCGCATCCGCATCGTGAAGAGGGTGCCTGCCCATGAGAAGGCGCTGCGTGAAATCAATGACATCAAGCATCATCATACCAACGCCAGCCAGGAGACTCAGAAAGAGTACTACACCCAGTTGACCAATACGCTGCGTGCCTATATCGTGAGCCGCTTCGGATTCAATGCGATGGAGATGACCAGTGGAGAAATCATCGAGCACCTGCGTGCTTCGGGCGACCAGAAGATGATAGACGAGCTAAGAATGCTCTTCTCTACCGCCGACCTGGTGAAGTTTGCCAAGTACGAGATTCCGATGAACGAGAACGATGCCAACCTTGTGAATGCCATCAACTTCATCGACCAGACGAAGACCGATGAGCAGCCTAAGGAGGAGAAGATCGTTCCAACGCTCAGCACCGAAGACCAGAAGTCGCAGCAGCAGCGCCGACTCATCAAGACTCTGCTCTGGGTGGGCGGCATCAGTGTAGTTGCCATCTTTGGCTACATCGTTTATCAGGTAGCAATGCTCGTGATGTAAATGTCATCAGGCTCGGAAATCCAGAGCCGGTGATGTAAACAATAAAAAGAAATTAAGAAATGGAATTTGCAAGTAAAGCATATTTTCTGCTGCTCCTGCTGCTGATACCTTATATATTATGGTATTTCCTGGGCAGGAAGAAGAGCGAGCCTACGATGCGCATGAGTGATACACGCATCTATCAGTATGCTCCCAAGAGTATGCGCGTCAGACTCATCCATCTGCCGATGGTGCTGAGATGCATCTGCTTCGTGCTCATCGTCATCGCTATGGCCCGTCCGCAGACCCACTATTCCTGGGACAACAAGACCGTAGAAGGTATCGATATCATGCTTGCCATGGACGTATCAACCTCTATGCTTGCCGAGGACCTGAAGCCAAACCGTATGGAGGCGGCGAAGGATGTTGCCACTGAGTTTATCTCTGGCCGTCCTACCGACAATATCGGACTCACCATCTTTGCCGGAGAGGCTTTCACGCAATGTCCGATGACTACCGATCATGCCAGTCTGCTCAGACTCCTGCATGATACCCGCACCGATATCGCGGCTCGCGGACTCATCGATGACGGTACCGCTGTGGGTATGGGACTTGCCAACGCCGTGACCCGACTCAAGGATTCCAAGGCAAAAAGCAAGGTGGTAATCCTGCTCACCGACGGTAGCAACAACATGGGTGACATCTCGCCTATGACCGCTGCCGAAATAGCCAAGAGCTACGGCATCAGAGTATATACCATCGGTGTGGGAACCAACAAGGTGGCGCCTTATCCGATGCCTGTGGCAGGAGGCGTGCAGTATGTCAATATCCCGGTGGAAATCGATACCCAGACGCTGCGCGACATCGCTCAGACCACCGATGGAAACTTCTATCGTGCTACGAGTACAGCCGAGTTGAAGAAGATTTACAAGGACATCGACAAGCTGGAGAAGTCTAAATTTAATGTGAAGCATTTTGCCAAGCGCTATGAGGCCTATCAGCCTTTTGCCCTGGGTGCACTCCTGATACTGCTCCTGGAGATATTGCTCCGCCTCACTTGGTTCAGAAGAATTCCTTGATGAAAGAGGAGTTTAGACAAAATAGATTATAACATCATATAAATATGTTAAGATTTGAAGATCCTACGTTTCTCTGGCTGCTCTGGCTGATACCGGTGCTCATACTGGTTCGTCTGGTAGGCTGGAGAAGGCGAAAGGCTAAGCTGAAAAGATTGGGCGATCCGGAACTGCTCAAGCAGTTGATGCCCAACATATCCAAATACCGTCCTACGGTGAAGTTTGTGCTGATGCTTGCTGCCTTGGCACTCGTCATCGTGATGGTGGCTCGCCCTCAGATGGGAAGCAAGATTTCTCACGACAAGCGTAACGGCATCGAGACGATGATCTGTCTCGATATCTCCAATTCCATGCTTGCCGAGGATGTGGCTCCGTCCCGTCTCGACAAGAGCAAGATGCTGATAGAGAATCTGGTAGATAACTTCAGTAACGACAAGATCGGACTGATTGTCTTTGCAGGCGATGCCTTCGTGCAGTTGCCTATCACCAGTGATTATGTATCGGCAAAGATGTTCCTGCAGAATATCACACCGGGGCTGATCCAGACTCAGGGAACCAATATCGGCGATGCCATCTCGCTTGCCACCAAGAGTTTTACCCAGCAGGACAATGTGGGTAGAGCCATCATCGTGATTACCGATGGTGAGAACCATGAGGATGGTGCCAAGGAGGCTGCCGAGATTGCCCAGAAGAAGGGCATCAATGTGTTTATCCTCGGTATCGGTAATACCAAGGGTGCTCCTATCCCGATGGGCGATGGCTCTTATCTGAAGGACCATGCAGGCAATACCGTGATGACAGCCCTCAACGAGCAGATGTGCCGCGAACTGGCGCAGGCTGGCAAGGGGCAGTATATCCATGTGGATAATACAAGTGATGCAGAAAAGGCATTGAATGATGACCTTACTAAGTTGCAGAAGGGAGATATGACCAGCGTGATATACAGTGCCTACGATGAACAGTTTCAGGCTGTGGGCATTCTCATCATCCTCCTGCTCATCATCGAGGTCTGCATGCTGGAAGTAAAGAATCCGTTGCTCAGGAACATTAAGTTCTTCAAAAGGGATTCCTTGAAGCTGCCGAAATAATGCAGGCAGAAGCTTTAAAATATAGATGTTAAAATGAAGTATATACATTATATAATAGTAACTGTGGCAATGTTGCTGGTGGGTACGACACAAGCCGGAGCCCAGACTGATCGTAACCTGATCCGTCAGGGCAATCGTGCCTTCAAATCCCAGAAATGGGCAGTGGCAGAAACCCAATATCGCAAGGCTATCTCCAAGAATCAGAAGAATCCACAGGCGATATACAATCTTGGTTGTGCGCTCATGGCGCAGCAGAAAGACTCCATGGCGATACAGCAGTTTACCAATGCTGCCCAGTTGGAAACCAACCGCCTCCGCCGTGCTGCCAGCTGTCACAACATGGGCGTAATCATGCAGAACCATCGTGAATATGCCCAGGCCATCGAATACTACAAGATGGCGCTGAGATGCAATCCACAGGACAATGAGACCCGTTATAATCTTGCCCTCTGCAAGAAGTTGCTCAAGAACAATCCGCAAAACAAGGATCAGAACAAGAACAACAAGGATAAGAACAAGGACAAGAACAAGAACGATCAGAATAAGGACAAGAACAAAGACAACAAGGATAAAAACGACGATAAGAATAATAAGAATAACAAGAATAATAAGAATAACAATAACAAGAATAATCAGAACCAAAACCAGCCGAACCAGGACAAGATGAGCCGCGAGAATGCCGAGCAGCTCTTGAATGCCGCCGTTCAGCAGGAGCAAGCCACCAAGCGCAAGTTGCAGAAGGCGATGAGCCAGCCACGCAGAAAGGCTTACGACAAGAATTGGTAAAAGATTAGATGAGATAAAAATACGATTTAAATATAATATTTAGCTATTATTTAAGATACGATATGAAAAGAATAGGTTGGTATTTGATATTGCTGATATGCTTGCTAGGCTACCAGGTGCATGCGGTGGCCCAGAATATCTCCGTGTCGGCTCCATCGCACGTAGCGGCTGGAGAAAACTTCCGTGTCGCCTATACCATCAACACCCGTGATGTAGAGGAATTCAGAATGGGTGCGGTGCAGGATGGACTCGAAGTCATCGCAGGTCCTTACACATCTTCGCAATCCAGTTATCAGATGATCAACGGACATACCTCGTCCTCTTCATCTGTAACCATCACCTACACCCTTTATGCAGCAAAGAATGGTACCTTCAACATTGGTGCTTCCCACGCCATCGTGGATGGTAGGAACCTGGCTTCTCGCGCCGTAAAGATTACGGTGTCGGGTCACGCTCAGCGTACCAACGGCGCGCCTAGCATGCACGGACAGAATAGCTACGACCAACCTCGTATGCGTACCGCTGGCTCTGCCATCTCAGGCAGCGATCTCTTCATCAAGGTGTCTGCCAACAAGAAGAGAGTACACGAGCAGGAACCTATCCTGCTTACCTACAAGGTATATACACAGGTGGAACTCACCCAGCTGGAAGGTAAGATGCCAGACCTGAAGGGATTCCACAACCAGGAAGTGCCTTTGCCACAGCAGAAGACCTTCCATACCGAAATGGTGAACGGTCGCCCTTACAAGTGCGTTACCTGGAGCCAGTATGTGATGTATCCTCAGATGACCGGTAAGCTGGAGATTCCTTCCATCACCTTCAAGGGCATCGTGGTACAGCAGAACCGCAATATCGACCCGATGGAGGCCTTCTTCAATGGTGGTTCCGGATATGTAGAGGTAAAGAAGAACATCAAGGCTCCGGGTATCACCCTGCAGGTAGATCCGTTGCCTCAGCGCCCAGCCAATTTCTCGGGTGGAGTAGGTAAGTTCAATATCTCTGCTTGTCTTGACAAGAAGGAAATCAAGGCAGGCGAACCTATTACGCTCCGTGTGATTGTGGGAGGTATCGGAAACCTTAAGTTACTGAAGCAGCCAGTAGTGAATTTCCCGAAGGATTTCGACAAGTATGATGCCAAGGTAACAGATAAGACCCGACTCACCGCCAATGGAGTGGAGGGTAATATGATATACGACTTCCTGGCTGTGCCTCGCAATCAGGGCAGCTATACCATTCCTGCCGTGGAGTTCACCTATTATGATACCAGCAAGAATGCGTATAAGACCATCAAGACCCAACCTTTCACCCTGACCGTGGAGAAGGGAGATGGATCAACATCCGAGTCGGCTGACTATACCAGCAAGGACAAGGATATCCATACCATCAAGTTGGGCAAGACCTCACAGCATCAGGCAGATGATATGTTCTTCGGAAGCTTCGGCTACTGGACCAGTCTGCTCATTCCGCTCATCGCCTTCTTCGTGCTGCTGGTAGTATTCCACCGCAGAGCCATCGAGAATGCCGACATCGTGAAGAAGCGCTCCAACAAGGCGGGCAAGATAGCCACCAAACGTCTGCGCATGGCCAACAAGCTGATGCTGCAGGGCAAGCAGGGCGAGTTCTATGATGAGGTGATGCGTGCCCTCTGGGGATATATGAGCTACAAGCTGAACATGCCGGTAGAGCAGCTCTCTCGTGAGAATATCCGTGAGAAACTCTTCGTTCACGATGTGGATGATGTTACAATACAGAAGTTTACTTCCGCTCTCGATGAGTGCGAGTTCGAGCGTTATGCTCCAGGCGATCCTGCCGGCAATATGAACCGTACCTTCGAATCAGCAATGACAGCGATTATGGAAATAGAAAATGCAATTAATGCGGCTCGCAAGAACGCCAAGAAGCATCCTGCCGGATATTCCTTCGTATGGCTGCTCCTAGCGATGCTGGGCTTCGGCGCTTCTCCGGTATCGGCAATCACCAAGAACAATGCCGATACGGAATACCAGAAGGGCAACTACCAGCAGGCTATCCGCGACTATGAAGAGCTGCTCAAGAATGGTGCCTCTGCCGAGATTTACTACAACCTCGGCAATGCCTACTATCGTACAGATAATATTACCAAGGCGGTGCTCAACTATGAGCGTGCCCGCCTGCTCTCGCCTGGAGATGAGGACATCAACTTCAATCTCCAGTTTGCGAGAAGCAAGACCATCGACAAGATTACCCCGGTAAGCGAAATGTTCTTCGTTACCTGGTATAAGGCGCTTGTCAACTTCACGAGTGTAGATAACTGGGCGAAGGCTGGCATCATCTCCATCATCATGGCGCTGCTGCTCGTGCTGCTCTATCTTTTCGGTCCGCACATCCTGATGCGCAAGATCGGCTTCTTTGGCGGTATCGGTTTCTTCCTCGTCTTCCTGCTGAGCAATCTCTTTGCCTATCAGCAGAAGCAGGCGCTTGACAACCGCAAGGGTGCCATCATCATCTCGCCTTCCGTGAACATCAAGAAGACGCCTGCCAAGACCAGTACCGATCAGTTTGTACTCCACGAGGGTACCCGTGTAGATATCATCGATAAGGGTATGACCGACTGGCGTGGCATCCGCGTAGGCGATGGAAGAGAAGGATGGATCGAGACCAAGCATCTCGAGGAAATTTAAAAAGTGAAGAGTGAAGAACTCTGAGTGAAGAATGAAGAGTGAAGAACAAAGAGTGAAGAACTCAATAGTCTAAGCTAATCATAAAGTTCAAAGTTCAAAGTTCAAAGCTCAAAGCTCAAAGTTCAAAGCTGAAAGTTCAAAGTTCAAAGCTGAAAGTTCAAAGTTCAAAGTAAGTAAATGGATTTTAGTTCGATACAAAACATAGATTTTCAAGTGCTGCAGTGGTTCAACGGCAGTAACAATGTGATTCTCGACCAGTTGGTGATGGCACTTACTTCGGGTTTCACCTGGATACCGCTCTATCTTGTACTCTTTATCATCGTGATGCGCAATAATGAGACAATCGGGCAGATTGGTCTTATTGTAGGCTGCGCATTCCTGTGCATCTTTTTTGCCGATGGCATTGCCGAGGGAATCATCAAACCGCTAGCGGCTAGATGGCGACCTTCCAACGATCCGCTGGTAAAATATACCGTGCAGGTAGTAGATAATCTTCGCCTGAAGGACTACAGTTTCTGTTCGGCGCATGCAGCCAACACCATGGCGTTAGCCGTGTTCTTCTCGCTGCTTGTAAGGAGCAGGATGCTCACCTTCACCCTGATAGCATGGTCGCTGGTGAACTGCTGGACCCGCCTCTATCTGGGCGTTCATTATCCGCTGGACATCGTTTGCGGAATGCTGCTGGGCATGGTGATTGGTTCGCTGGTATATCTTTTCTTCCTTCGTATGTACCGACGTATCTCACCGGAAATCAAGTATGTTTCGAATCAATATACCTGTACGGGATATGATTGCGATGACATCGATATGGTTATGACCGTGCTGATGCTCACTCTCGTATATGTCATCCTGCGTGCCGTCGTTCTGATGACGGCAATATAGCAGTAAATAGCCTTTTCTGAAAAAAGGCAAATCATAAAGTTCAAAGTTCAAAGTTTAAAGCTCAAAGTTTAAAGCTCAAAGTTCAAAGAAATAATGGATACAAAACATATTAAGATAAGCGATTATAATTACGATTTACCTGATGAGCGCATCGCCAAGTTTCCTATCGCACAGCGCGACCACAGCAAACTGCTGGTCTATAAGCATGGCGAGGTAAGCGACGATGTGTTCTTCCATCTTCCCGACTATCTGCCAAAGGGAGCCATGATGGTATTCAATAATACCAAGGTTATCCAGGCGCGCATGCATTTCCGCAAGGAGACGGGAGCACTCATTGAGGTGTTCCTGATGGAGCCTGCTGCACCTACCGACTATGAGCTGATGTTCCAGACTTCGGGCCACTGCTCATGGCTCTGTATGATTGGTAACCTGAAGAAATGGAAAGAGGGAAGTCTGAAGCGTGACTTCGAGATCAAGGGTCATCAGCTTACTCTCTCTGCTACCATGCGACGTGGAGATGCCCTCAGCGCAGAGGCTTCAGAGATGGTAGCCAAGGGTGGCGGCACCAACTACTGGGTGGATTTCGACTGGGACAACGAGCACGTTTCCTTTGCCGAGATTCTTGAGGCAGTAGGAGAGTTGCCTATCCCTCCATATCTGAACCGCAAGACTGAAGAGAGTGACAAGACCACTTATCAGACCGTATATTCCAAGATCAAGGGTAGTGTGGCTGCCCCAACAGCCGGTCTGCATTTCACCGATGCGGTGCTCCAGGACCTGGATGCGCATGGCATTGACCGTGAAGAGGTAACCCTTCATGTAGGAGCGGGAACCTTCAAGCCGGTGAAGAGTCTTGAGATAGAAGGTCATCAGATGCATACTGAATATATCGTGGTTCATCGTCGCAGTCTGGAGAAGCTCATCAAGCACGAGTGCCAGGTCATCGCCGTGGGAACCACCAGTGTGCGCACCATCGAGAGTCTCTATTATATGGGTGTGCATCTCATCAAGCATCCTGAGGCAAGTGAAGAAGATCTGCATGTAAACCAGTGGGATCCTTACGAGCTGTCGGCAGATGGCAATCTGGTGGATGACATCACTCCGGTGCAGGCTATCCAGGCAATTGTCGATTACCTCGACCGCAACGGATTGGAAGCCCTGCACTCCAGCACGCAGATCATCATCGCACCGGGCTACACCTATAAGATAGTAAAGATGCTGGTAACCAATTTCCATCAGCCTCAGAGCACGCTCCTGCTTCTGGTGAGTGCTTTCCTGCATGGTGATTGGAAGAAGGTATATGATTATGCCCTCTCGCATGATTTCCGCTTCTTGAGCTACGGAGATTCCTCCCTGCTCATTCCTTAGGAAGAAGAATAAAGTGAAGAGTGAAGAACGAAGAGTGAAGAATTCATTTGCTTTGCTAATCATAAAGTTCAAAGTTCAAAGTAAAATAGTATGATTTCAGTAGAAGGACTGAAAGTAGAGTTTGGCGTAAAGCCACTTTTCAATGATGTAAGCTTCGTAATCAACGACCGCGACCGCATTGCCCTGGTAGGTAAGAATGGTGCCGGCAAATCTACGATGCTGAAGATTCTATGTGGATTGCAGAAGCCAACTTCCGGCGTAGTGGCTATCCCTAATGAAACCACCATCGGCTATCTGCCGCAGGTGATGAAACTGCAGGATGATACCACCGTAAAGCAGGAAACCCGAAAGGCTTTCGCCCACAATACCGAGATGAAGGCGCGCCTCGACAAGATGCAGCAGGAAATGGCCGACCGCACCGACTACGAGAGCGAGAGCTATGCCCAGCTCGTGGAGAAGTTCACCCAGGAACATGATCGCTATATGATGATGGGCGGTGAAAACTACGAGGCAGAAATAGAGCGCACATTGAGCGGTCTGGGTTTCACCCGTGAAGATTTCGACCGTCCTACCCGAGAGTTCTCCGGCGGATGGCGTATGCGTATCGAGCTGGCAAAAATCCTGCTTCAGAAGCCGGATGTGCTCCTCCTCGATGAGCCTACCAACCATCTTGATATCGAGAGTATCCAGTGGCTGGAGCAGTTCCTGGCGCAGAGTGCCAAGGCGGTGGTGCTGGTAAGTCACGACCGTGCCTTTATCAATAATGTAACCAACCGCACCCTTGAGATTACCTGCGGAAGGGTAGAGGATTATAAGGTGAAATACGACGAGTATGTGGTACTTCGTGCCGAGCGCCGCGAGCAGCAGCTCCGTGCCTACGAGAACCAGCAGAAAGAAATAGCAGATATCAAGGACTTCATCGAGCGTTTCCGCTATAAGCCAACCAAGGCTGTACAGGTGCAGAGCCGCATCAAGCAGTTGGAGAAAATCGTTCCTATCGAGGTGGATGAGGTGGATACCAAGCAGATGCACCTCAAGTTCCCTCCTTGTCTCCGAAGCGGTGATTATCCGGTCATCTGCGATGAGGTGAGAAAGGATTATGGCGAGCATACCGTCTTCGACCATGTGAATCTTACCATCAAGCGTGGCGAGAAAGTGGCGTTCGTAGGTAAGAACGGTGAGGGTAAATCTACCCTGGTGAAGTGTATCATGGGCGAGATTCCTTTTACGGGCAATCTCAAGATAGGTCATAACGTGCAGATTGGTTATTTTGCACAGAACCAGGCACAGCTGCTTGATGAGAAACTTACCATTTTCCAGACCATCGACAATGTGGCTACCGGCGAGATGCGTCTCAAGGTGAACGATCTCTTGGGTGCCTTTATGTTTGGTGGCGAAACTTCCGAAAAATATGTCAAGGTGCTGAGTGGAGGAGAGCGCAGTCGTTTGGCGATGATCAAGCTTCTGCTCGAACCGGTGAATCTCCTGATTCTCGATGAGCCTACCAACCATCTCGATATGCAGTCGAAGGATGTGTTGAAGGAAGCCATCAAGGCATTCGACGGCACCGCCATCATCGTGAGCCACGACCGTGAGTTCCTCGACGGACTGGTAGATAAGGTATATGAGTTTGCCGGTGGTAAAGTACGTGAGCATCTGGGCGGTATCTACGATTATCTCCGTGCCCACAATGCCGAGAGCATCAGTCAGGCACTTGCCAATCAGTCAGGAATGTCATCTGCCGGTTCTCCATCGGGTTCCGCTTCATCCTCTTCCTCTTCTTCAACCTCATCATCTGCTTCTTCTTCCGAAGTATCCTCCGGCAAGCTCAGCTATGCCGAGCATAAGGAGCAGCAGAAGAAGATACGCAAGGCAGAGAAGGCAGTGAAGGAATGCGAGACGAAGATAGAAAAGCTCGAAACCCGCAAGGCAGAGATTGATGCCCTCCTGATGAAGCCAGAGAATGCTACGAATATGGAACTCGTTACCGAATATACCGAGCTGATGAAGAGCCTGGATGAGGAAAACGAGAACTGGATGATGCTCTCAGAAGAGCTGGAGGAAGTGAAGAATTCGTAATTAATAAACAATAATAAATAACGAGAAAATGAAAATGAAGTACATCCTTCCGATGATGATGCTCGCAGCCATGCCTTTGGCTGCTGATGCTCAGAACAAGTCGGGACTTGTCTTGAGCAATCTTGACAAGACAGCAAAGCCTGCTGATGATTTCTATCAGTTTGCTACCGGTGGCTGGCAGAAGAACAATCCGCTGCCTGCTGCCTACAGCCGTTATGGTAGTTTCGATCAGTTGGCTGAGAACAGCAACAAGCGTATCAACTCTATCCTTGATGAACTCAAGAAGAAGACCTACAAGGCTGGAACCATCGAACAGAAGCTTTCCGATTTCTATAAGTTGGCACTCGATATCGACCGTCGCAACAAGGAGGGCATTGCTCCTGTAAAGCCTCTCCTCGACGAGATTGCTGCTGCCAAGACCAAGACTGATCTCCAGAACTTGCAGGTGAAATATGCCATGCAGGGCTTGGGCGTAGGTTTCGGTACTGGTTTCGGTGCTGATGAGAAGAACGTTACCATGAACATCTACAATGTGATGCAGGGTGGCTTGACTCTCGGTTCCAAGGATTATTACCTCAACAACGATGCTGCTACCGTAGCCATCCGTGAGGCTTTCAAGACCTATGTGGCAAAGATGTTCCAGCTCTATGGCTTCTCTGCTGCCGATGCTGCCAAGAAGGCACAGAAGGTATTCCTCCACGAGACCAGTCTTGCTACTATCTCCAAGAGCCGTACCGAACTCCGTGACCCACAGGCTAACTACAACAAGATGAGCCTGAAGCAGTTTAAGGAGAATTATCCAAACATTCCTCTTGAGGCATTGGCTAACGGCGAGGGCATCAAGAGCGAATATATCCAGGAGATGATTGTGGGTCAGCCTGCATTCATGGCTGGTTACGACAAGATTACTGCTGCTGAGGATGCTGAGACCTTGAAGGCTTTGATGGAGTGGAGTGTCATCGGCAGCTCTTCTGCTTATCTCACCGATGCAATCCGTGAGGCAAACTTCGATTTCTTCGGCAAGACCATGAGTGGCAGAAAGGAAGATCATCCATTGTGGAAGCGTGCTACTTCTCAGGTAGATGCTCAGATGGGTGAGGCGCTCGGTAGAATCTACTGCAAGAAGTTCTTCCCAGAGTCTTCCAAGAAGATGATGGAGACTTTGGTCAAGAATCTCCAGGTGAGTCTCGGTCAGCGTATCGATGCTCAGAAGTGGATGAGTGCAGAGACCAAGGCTGCAGCTCACAATAAGCTCGATAAGTTCTATGTCAAGATTGGTTACCCTAACCAGTGGACTGACTATAGCAAACTTACCATCGATCCATCCAAGAGTTTCTATGAGAACGTGATGGCTTGCCGTCAGTTCCGCAACAATAAGGAGATTGCTGAGAAGGCTGGTAAGCCAGTCAACAGAGATGAGTGGTATATGACTCCTCAGACTGTGAATGCATACTATAATCCTACCACCAATGAGATCTGCTTCCCAGCAGGTATCCTCCAGTATCCATTCTTTGATGCCAAGGCTGACGAGGCATTCAACTATGGTGCTATCGGTGTAGTGATTGGTCATGAGATGACTCACGGTTTCGACGATCAGGGTCGCCAGTATGATGCCAGCGGTAACCTGAAGGATTGGTGGACAGCTGCCGATGCTGAGGGCTTCAACAAGCGTGCAGATATGTATGCAGATTTCTTCAGCAACATCAAGGTATTGCCTGATTTGAATGCCAACGGTCGCTTCACATTGGGTGAGAACCTTGCCGACCACGGTGGTTTGATGGTATCCTTCAATGCATTCAAGAATGCTACAGCCAAGAAGCCATTGAAGAACAAGGACGGTTTCACTGCAGATCAGCGTTTCTTCCTGGCTTACGCAGGTGTATGGGGTCAGAACATCACCGAGAAGGAAATCCGCAACCGTGTGAAGAACGATCCTCATGCACTTGGCAAGTGGCGTGTAGATGGTGCTCTTCCTCACATTGATGCCTGGTATGAGGCATTCGGTGTAAAGCAGGGCGACAAGATGTTCATTCCTAAGAATGAGCGTTTGGAGCTTTGGTAAAGATCAAATATGAAAAAGGCTGCGTTACCACCGGGTGACGCAGCCTTTTTTCATACATTTTTATTCTTCATGAATGTTGCGGTAAACTCCTTACACTTACGCATATCCTGTTTTGATGATGCAATAGAGTAGGGACTATATTTTTCAAACATGTCAAGACCACGTCCAAGCGTAATTGTCCATCCTGTATCTGTTTTGATACATCTGTCATGAAAGTCTCTGAACTTGTAGGTAAACTCAATGCCATAAGAAGCAAGGTCGTCCTTGATGTCATCAAGCTTGTCAATCAAGTCTGGTATCTTGTCTTCCTCTTCATTAGTGAAAAGGTTCAGTTTCAAGTCATCCACAGGACGTGTATTGATAAGCATCAGAGCAAACTCCATGAAGTTTTTGATCTGCCATGAAGCACGTATATATGGATCTTCAACGGTTATTTCCTTTGCTTCTCTCATATAAGGTGCAAATAACTTCTCATAACTTACGCCAGTCTGGCCCATTCTGAACGACATACTCTTTTCTTGTAGAATAGGTATGCGTGGACGTTTGGATTTCGGTTCTTCTGTATGATCTTCAGTCGTAGGTGGTTCTACTTTCTGATTGCTTCCTTGTTCCAATATCTCATTGCTTCCTTGTTCCAATATCTGATTGCTTCCTTGTTCCAATGTCTCATTGCTTACTTGTTCCAAAGTCTCAATGCTTACTTCAGAACCGGTTTTCAGGTTGATGTACTTGAACTTTGCAGGCTCTGCCATGAATGTTTCATCAATCAGATAGAGCTGATCCTTCACACGTTTACGACCTTCTGCAGCAAAGTCAACCAGTTCATAGGCCTCCTGGTCGGTCATCTTACCATCAGGATAGATGAGTTTCATCATACCAGAGAATGTCTTACGGATAGCAAGATGGTCACGTTCTGAGAGAGAACCGTCAAACTTCGCATAATCATTCAGTACTGCTGTTCTGTCATCATTGCGCATTTCGTGAAGTACGGCAGCAATGTAGTCGGTAATAAGACCATATCCCTTGGAGAAACTGTTCTTCTTCAACATCTTGATTTCCCAACCTGGATTGTAGAGATGGATTCGGTCGAGGAACGCACCCTTGATGAATGATGTAGGAATGCTCTCAAACAGATGGCTGTTCTTCAACATATATGAAACAGTATGCTTGGTATTACCTACGAAAGACATGGATGCACTAGCCTCGTGGGTTCCCTTACCACGGTTGAACGACTTGTTGGCAAGATAGTTCTGCATCGTGTCGATGAGCACTGCATCCACATTACGGCCTTTCTGCTGTTCAAACTCGTCCCATGCCACAACATCCCAATAGCCTACCAGTCCGAGAATTTCCTTGTTGCCCTGGATTTTCACGAAAAGTCGGGCAGAGGTTACGTCACCACCACTGACAAGTACGCCATAAGGAGACAGTTCCTGGAATACATGAGATTTACCTGTTCCCTTTGGACCCAATTCCATGAAATTGAAGTTGTTTTCCACATGAGGGAGAAGACGAGCCAAAGTGATGAACTTCTCACGGCGGTTCATTGCCTCAGGGTTCAGACCCACGGTATGCATCAGGAAGTCAATCCATTCCTCCGTAGTGAAGTTCTTGCGTTGGTCGATATATTCCTGCAGGTCGATATTTGAAATCTGGATAGGCTTCAATGTCTGGATTTCCCATCTCACCTTGACGTTTTCACCACTGATATAGCCAATGGTAACGATGCACCAAACTCCATTGCCACTCAGCAATTTTGGGTTCTTACGCACGTAGTCAGTACCGATAGGCACTCCTGTCAATCCCAGATTAGCAAATGTTGCCTGATACTCATCGTTTTTCTCGTTGAGTACAACAGTCACTTTATCGATGATGCGATGTCTGCCATTCTCACGTATGATTCCTTTAACTGATTCTGCTTCAGCACGGTGAACATAATTGTTTTGGATAACTTGCTTCACCTTTTCCAAACCTTCGTTGATGATTTCTTCATCATCACTGGCGCAATACTGCCCCAGCAGGTATTCCAACACGTATGTAGGAACAGGCAGACCTCCCTTCACGAGGAAAGCCAAATCCTTTCTTACCACTTTGCCTATGAAGGCATTCATTACTTTCTGTTGTAAATCCATATGCAGTATTCCTTAAAAATCTTGTTCTATCATTGTATTGTTCTTCACTGTCTCACGCACAAGTGGGTTCAGTTTGTCATCCACATCGTAGATTCTAAGCTGTAACATACTTGCATTGACAGATTTATTCAGATTGAGTGTCACTTCAAACACGCGATTGTTCAAGTTCGTTGCATCAGTGCTATTCAGTGTCACTTCCTTTTCCTGGGTTACAGGGTCGTCACCATTATAAATACAGCAAATCACCTTGCGCTCCATCACGGTCATGCTTACAGCTTCCGACTGTATCATCTGGAACTTCAATCGACTGCTCACCATATTCAGGTTGTGGCTCATCAGCGCAACACCCACCTTTTCAGTCTTGTTTGTTCTCTTCTGCTGACTTCTTATTACAGGAATAATCATTTCCTGAAGCGAAGCACCACCATGAGCAAAGTTGTAGCCACCCGGTGCAGCCAGGCGGTTGGTTCCGATAGGTACTGCAACCAGCAAAGGAGTGGCACTCTTAATAGAAGATACTTTATCAAGAGGAAATTTTACTATATCCTCAAAAGTATCGTTGCTATCTGTGAGATAGTATCTTGTCTTCTTCTCGACGGCAGACTCCTTGATGCTATGCTTATCCTTCTCTTCAAACTTCATATCATTATAGAGAAATCCATGATCTGCGGTGAGAAGCACATTTGCCACATTCCACGATGCATGCAGACGCTTTACCAGTACAGTCAGTTGCTCAATGGCTTTTCTGCAAGCACTGATCACCTCGAATGGATTTTGTGAATGTCCGGCTTCATCTATCGTATCATAGAATATATACACCAACGGGCGTTTAAAGAGTTCACGCATGGATTGTGCGTCGCCATTCATCACGTCTTCATAGCGTGTACAGATGGCTCCTTCCCGATATTTACCCAGATGGGCTGTTCGCTGTTCTGTTGTTGTCAGCAGGGTTCCATCCACCATCATGTCTGTGCCATTTAGCTCCAGCGAGTGATGGGGGAGGAGGGCAGGCTTGCAATACTTGGTTTCCGTAGGAAGCATTGCCTGGTATGCGTCAATTGTAGCAATATGCTTCTCCTTTGCCAGTTCCTGCATCAGTTCCTTTGCCACCTCATATCTCAGCGCATCGCATACGATGACCACCTGCTTCACGCTGGAATCAGACTCGTTCTTGTAGAAATCCTCCTGGCGCTTTAATCCGGTTTCAGTAAACCATGCGCCTTTTTCTGCTACGCATGTCAGCCATTCTAGGTTGAGAACGTTAGTCATCTTAGCATATTCCAAGTCCAACTGGCGTTTGGCTGAACTCAACGTTTGCTCTATAGGATTCTCCTTCGTGATGAGTTCGTGGAATGCTTCCAGGGTGCGGCGATAGTAGAGATCTGCAAGATAGAACTCTTCTGTATATTTTTCTACATATTCCCTGGTGCTATTGAGTTTCAGCGTTCCAAGACCCCTTACCTGAGCATAGTATAAAGCCGACTGCTCTATGAATCGGATGGCAATCTGAATATCACTATCTACAGGAAGCTTCAAAGACAACTCACGCATACGGTCGTTCACCAGCTCTGGGTCTGCCATCAGCTTTTCTTCTACAATCTCTTTCAGGATTGGCCAGCTGAGTGACTCTGTAAGACAATAGTAGTTGGCATCAATACCATAGATATTGATGATAGCCTCTTCCTTGATGTCTGTTGCCAAAATACTCATTGCCTGGGCAAACTTCTCTGACAGTTGGCGGTCGTGTGTACCCAACTCATAGATTTTGTTCACCTGGTCAAGTACCACCGAATTGCTGATCTTGTACTGCTTATAGGTGTCTCCCGGTACTGCGTCTAAAAGCTGAGTGATGCTATTGTACTTCAAACTCTCAGCCACGTTTTTCATCTTGATGGCAGCGTTAAAGTTAGGAGTTAAGCCAAAGAGCTTATCCAGCTTTTCCGAAAAAGCCTTTGAAGCATCAAAATTCTTGCTGAGCTTATACCAGAAATCAGTACGCTTTTTCTCTTCTGCTATTCCATCCAGAATAATCATCTTGATGATGATCTGTTCCCATTCCTGCAGCTTCTTCTCGCCAAGATAATTGGAAATGAAGGCACGGCAAACCATATCCTCGCTGAACGATGTACTGTCGATAAGCCCATTAAGGATGTTGCTTACCTTAGACGACATGATTTCGCCAATATTCTTCTTCACGAAACTGCGGAATTTTTCAGGAAGATTATACTGCTGCATGAAGCTGGCGTAGTCTTCTTCCTTATATTCCATGTTGGCTTTCAGCATGTCGAGTAGAGGGAAGCTGAGCTGCTGTTCCTCTGTATGAGGATAAACCTGTTCCGGGAAGAGCAGAACCACATGCTTGTCCTTCCAATCGTTCTCGATGGCATACTTGGCATTGAACCACGCTCCATCAAACACCTTATATATATAATCGTCATTCCACTGCTTCATCTCATCCAGTTCATTCTGGATGATGTTCATCCTGTCGAAGATGAAGAGCACATGAAGTTGTGGATTGCGCTCGAAGTAGTTGTATATTCTATCTTGTACCATATTCTTGGATGCTTTATAAATACGGATGTTACTTGTCTATATCTATTCCTGTTAATTTCAACAATCTGGCTTTAATGGCTCCTCTATTTCTAAGAAATATGTTCATGAGTTCATTAACAGATTTTCCTTCTTTATATAGTGTAACTAATTTTTTGTCATCAATTACAGACCAAGGCTCATAAGCGTTAGGAAAGATAGTTTTCTGCTGTTCTATATACGATAGAGGTTCAGTTTTAGAACTGGAATCCTTTATACCAAAAATCTCCATCAAATCCTTTATGACTCTTTCCTGGTTTTCCTTAACTGTGTCAGGAGTCCATGCATTCGGATATGTTTTGTATATTTTTTGAGAACTAGCAAAAGAACCTATATTCTTCTCGAAATATCTTTTTAGCTTCTCCTGATAATCCAAGTTACCTAAAGAAGAATTCTTTCGACGACCAATCAGGCATAAATTTCCGATTCTATGCGTATAATAGTCTCTCTGTTCTTCATTAAAATCCTTTACCCACTGACTTGTTGCTTTAGGATTTTGTGGAAGAATATGCTCAATTGATGTCGTCCCGAAATCTTTCCATTCGGACTTATCCTTGTATTTGTATTCAAGCAGCATCAGAAGTGCATAAGTATAGCGTCTTCCGTATATCTCAGATTGAATGTTAGCCATGAAAACTTGTTCATTAAATGAATAATAGTCATGAGCTTCAAGCACATCAGAGGTATTGCCTGCTTCTTCTATCAAATTAATGATATTATTCAAGTTGTCAATACGATACGATGGGGTTTTACCACATACTGCATCTGCAATATTTTTGCATGCCACCTTCTTATATCATTCACATTATCGCTTTCCCAAACGTAATGTCTCTGATATGAAGGAACAGTGTACCATTCCGCGAAAACCTGAGCAATAGTTTGCTTTCCAAATCCTATTTCTTTATTTCCAGATTTCATAATTCAATTTGATTTTGGATTATTTCTTTCTAATTTCTTCTTCCAATTCATTGATGCTTGGCAATTTCTCATTGAAATTGTTTGGAAGAATTTGTATTCCCTCATAAGCTGTAATAGCTATTGGCTGATTATAATGAGTTCTCTTGCTAAATCTCCAGTAGGATGAGGCATTGTTTGAGGAAAGTTGTTCACAGCTTTTCCTTGTCGTTCATATAACCCGTTATTTTTCCCTTTATCGCCAATCATATTCAGCAAAGTAGCCCTGGACCAACAGTTCTCTAATATTTTTGATGCGTAGAATATGGCTTTTTCAGGAGCATCTTCTAAGTAGTCAATAATTACTTTGTGATGACCCCATGGAATGGAAAAGATGTTCAATGGCATCGTCTGTGTTTCTGTTGGTACAGAATGCAATGACTTAGAAATTTCCCCAGCTTGGGGAAATTTCTTAAATATTTGACTATAGAGTTTGTAAAATCTTTTACAATAATATAAAGAGCCAGGTGTGAGTCCTGCTACTCCTGGTAAAGCTACACGAAGGTCTTTGCTTAGTATTTGTATGGCAGAACTGCCATATTTGCTCTCGAATTCTCGCTCGCAGATGTCTCGACCTAAGCTCCAATAAAATTCTAACTTGTCGGAGTTAACATGTATTGCAGCTTTTAACTGTTGCTTTTTAAATCGTTTTTCTATATCGCTAACCCATTGTTTATAGTCTGGGTCTGTTATTGCTGACGTCATTGTCTTTTTCATATTCTTCTAATTAATTTGCTGTTGCGGATATTACACGTCGCCCACTATTTTATTTTCTGTAAAATATCACCAAACTTGGCATAGTTCACTACCACGCCATCGTCGAGGTCGAAGCTGATGGCTTTCTCGGCTACTACCTGGAGGCGCTCGTGGTATTCACGGCACTCGTCGAGTTGCTTCTGCAGAGCCTGTAGCTGCTTGGTCTCTTTGGTAGAGAGTTCTGCACGGCGGGCATCAAGCTTGTCGATTTCAGCCTCCAGGTGTTCGATGTAAGGGAGGAGATACTTAGATCTTACTCGCTCTGCGGTGTAGGCATTCATGCGATGCATGTAGGCGATGACCTGGAAGGCGCCCTTCTTGGATGAGAACAGCCAGTAGATAGGGCGGTTCTGATACATCTTCTTATGGTCTTTCCAGAAGTCCTTTACGAAGTATTGCTCCAGGGTCTTGCCGAGGCATTTCTCCACGTAGTTCAGGTTTGCCACATGCTCCTCGTTGCCCAATGCCACACGGATGAAGTCCGCAAAGCGGGCAGAGGCGTTGTCAGAGAAGCCACAGTCGTTTGGCATGAGCGGTATGATGCCGTCGTCATCTATTGCCCATTGTTCACCCTTGTATTCGTAAGGAGCAATCTCCTCGTCGGTTGGGTTAGGGTGGGCGATGTGAAGCCCCGGCTTGTCGAGGCGATAGCGTCCGAGCATGCAGCCCACAGCATAGCTGATGAGTTGCTTGATAATGGCATCATCGTGCCATACGATATGTTGTTTTGTATTATTTGCTTCCATTTTTATCATCATTATATAATATCACTTTCTTATCGACCTTCATTACTCTTCTTGTTCATAATAGTAAGAGTAGTCGATACCTTTCATAAAGGTTTCCCTATCGTTTATCTTGTCGGTCAATGCTGCTTTGAGTAACTGCTTTATGGGTGTGCTGTCAGCCACGCTTGCAGTCATAGCAGCCAGATAGTCTTTCTTGTTTACCATACTCCAGTCGATACATTGCTTCAGATTCTTTTTGAGCATGAGGTCGAGCCATATACGGGTAGTTCTGCCGTTGCCTTCACGGAAAGGGTGCGCCACATTCATTTCAACATATTTGTCGGCTATCTGCTCAAATGTTTCTTCGGGCATCTGTTCTATCTGTCGGAGCGTAGCGGGCAAGTAGGCTGCCATAGCAAACTGAAATCCTCCCTTGGCTATATTCACCGTGCGGATATGTCCGGCGAAGTCGTACAAACCGCCAAACAGGTAAGCGTGAATCTGTTGCAGTCCCTTCGCTGTTCCCACCTCAATGCTTTCAATCATACTACTCTCAAACAAGGCATAAGCCTTCGATTTGCTCTTGCCGTCGATGCTTTCTTCGCTATTCGTGAGCCATGCTACAAAGCGTGAAGCCTTAGTGTTGGGGAAGCAGGCTGCCAGTTGCAGGATGCCGTCGGTATCGAGAACGTCGGTTTTATAGCGTTTACCATCTTGTGCCAGAAGTTTCAGTTGGTTAGTGGCACTAACCAACTCGTTTCCTTCCTTCTTCAGCTTTGTCTTCAGATACTTCCAATAGTTGCGGTTCTTTGTATAGTCGTCTTGGTCGTTGAGCACGCCAACGACATCCAAAACGGAAAACCACCATTTTGAAAGTTCTTCGTCCCATACGGCACGCACTTCGCGGTCGTTAAAGAAACGGATGGATACCTTCTGTATATTGTTATTACTCATTGCTTTCTTGATTTTCTTTTAGAGTTGATACTTGCTGGCAAGGATGCGTTATTGATACCAATTCAATTGCGCACACAGAGTATTCGCATTTGGATAGATAGTATAAAACTGGCGACAACGTTCCAGTTGACGTACACCAAATCCGCTTCCATATTCTGGCTCTATCTCTGTCGAATCTCTCTTCGCTCGGCATAGCCCAAGCAAGCTTGGCTCTGCGCTCACTCAATCGAGATCTCTCCCTGCTGAAGGATGGTGATTTCATTCAGTGGAACATCAGGAGTCAGCTCGTCTTGTAGGCCATAGATGTCGATGAACTGTCGGTTGAGTTCTTCCTCGTTCTTATGCAGCTGCATGAACTTGCGCTCCCACTTCGTCTTGTATTGCTCCATGCGCCATTCCAGACTGCCTAACTTTGGGGCAGCTGGGGAGATGCTGATATGTTCGCCCGTCTCCTCGAAATGCTTCTCTATTTTGTAATCGATGTTCTCCGTGTAGGTGGAGGTGTCGATGGATAAGAGCTCGTTGCGCTGGAAATCCCAGGAGGTTTCGTGGGCGTCCCAGTCGGCGCGGGAGATGGCGATGTTCTGCTCAACTAATTGGTCAAATTCTTTCGAAGGAACTTCCATATATGGTAATTGTTTGAAATTGCCAATTTGGAAATGCATCGTTGGATTTAAAAAATGCGATAAAACGGCATAGAATTTTGTATTTAGCACACCCAGTAGATTTAGCCTATTAGGCGCGTCAAAACAACTCATTCCACAAACATCAAATATGAATCCTTTAGGATATACTTTAAATGAGTTTGAATTTGATGAAATATCAGACCAAGAAATTGATGGACAGAAATACCTTTCTGGATTTCTTATAACTGAGCGTTGTTTTCCCTTATTATCCATGAAGTTTTTAATTTCATATCCATCATTTTCCCAATTTACAACAGATTCTTGATTTCCATACCATCTTCGTTGTCCGCCACCTTTATTATATGGGAACCATTTTTTTTGCGAGCGAGCCGCTAACGCGGCATTTTCACAGCCGAATCCGATTCGGCTGTAGTTTGGCTCAAACCAAAGGCGGAGAAATCTCGCATTGTCTGCTGTTGCTAGTCCCTGTGTGGGACTGCAAACAGCAGACAATGCGAGATTTGATGTAAATATCTCTTGAATTTTGGGTGAAACCCAATAGCCGATAGGCGCACCTGGAATCTTGCCAAAATTAAGCTGCTCCACATTAGGATAATAAATATGCTTACCATCCTCGTTTCCATCCTTATTGGCAAGGAACATCTGCTCTTTATCAGCACAGTTCTTGCCATCTACCAATCGATAGTAGATGCCTTTAGGGTTTCCGAGGAACAATTCGTCCATATCCATTTCTGTGTCTTCGTAAAATCTTTGTTTCCAAATCTCTTGCTCAGATTTCGGCAAAGCCCTAATTTCCGCCATGGTGATTCCACCGTATGGATCTTGAGGCTTGGTTAAAACGAAGGCTGTGTTCTGTACCACTTCACCACTCAACTCATCGAACGTGCGAGGACCTAGGTGCAGCATGCTGTCAATGGCATAATTGTGCAGGAAGATATGGCGCAAGCTCTTGAATGAAGAGAGGAACATCCAGCTCTGCATATTGATCTGCGCCATTTTGCCGCCATCAGCAAGACGCTCCATGCCCATGAACATGAACACGGAGAAGAGGTCTGCCTTACCCTCTTCATAGTTGTCCTTCACATACTTGCTCAATACGCTGTTCATCTTCCCTCCACCCATATAAGGCGGATTCATCACGAGCGCATGGTAATGCTCGGTGAGGGTAAGAATCACCTTGACACCCGGCAACAGCTGCTTGATGTTGGCAGGACAATCGTCGGTACCATTCTTTGTCCAATCCTCATAATGACTGCGGAGCATATTGTGGTAGTTCTCGTTGATATTGAATATCATGATGCTGCCGAGGTTGTCGGCTTCTTTCAAAAGTTCGAAGTCTTCCTCAAGCATCTCGCCAGCCACGTCATCGTAGCCACCTACAAACTGAAGGCAAGTCTCAGTCATTGCCTTTTTATCCAAGGCTGGTACCACTCCCGTCATGTCGAGTACATTCGGCAATACGTGCGCATCTGCAAAGCCTGCATCCTTCTGGCAAGCCTTCAGCAAGAGGGCAAACTGGCTCAACTGCTTGGCACGAGTGTCGAGGTCAATACCCGTAAGGTTGTGGCTGAAGATATTCTCCACAGCCTCTCCACGACCATAGCCTTCGGCAATATAAAGGTCATAGAGCAGGTCGAAGCATTCGTTGAGAATATGACCGGAACCGCAGGCGAGGTCTGCTACCTTCAAATCTGTTAACTCGTTGTATTTCAGTGAATACCTATCGCTTGGCTTTTCTGAAGGCTCAACGAGATAACGCCATTTCTTTTGCAGCTGTGTCTCGTATGGATTATTGTCCAGATAGATTCTGCCCACGGTGTTCTGCACCATGTACTTCACAATCCAGTTAGGGGTAAAAATCTGGGTGGCTGCCGGAATCTCATCAGCCTCGAACTTGCCCTTCTTGGCAAACACCTCATCCTTGCGCTCAGAGATATAGAACTGATAAAGCCATCCAATCAACTCAGGTGACTGGAAGTCTTCGTCGGTGATAAATTCAGTATGGTTGAGCATATCCACGAACCCACCTGCTGCCAGGATGTTGTTTGGCAGGAGCAACTCGGTGTAGTCGGCAATGCTGCCGAAACACTGGTTGATGATAGGGTTGTCGTGGCACCAGGCTGTAATGAGAATGGCAAACTGCTCCGTTACCTTGGTGTCGTCATCGAGAAGTTCAACGAGTCGCTGGCGCAATTCTTCACCCCCTTCGTTTCCCCCGTTATCGGGGGACAGAAACATCTGCGGAATGCGTCCCTGTCGGGCTTCATCCACGATGACAGGAGTACGTGCAGCATCAGCATAGGCAATAACCGGACTGCAGAGATTGTTCTTCTGCAGGATGCGGATGGCGCAGAGACGGTTGAACCAGGTATAGGCTGCTTCCTCATACACCTCGTTGATACTCTTCTGCTGAATACGGTTATAGAGGGACATCCACTGATAGTAGAAGCCCTCTGTCTGCAACTGCTCATTCCAAAGAGAACCACCCTGCATCAGCTGAGGCTTGTTCTCTTCTGCCACATTGCCGTTCTTGTCGAAGCCAAGCGTAGTAATCTTGGCAGCAATGCCGGCTTTCAATATATTTCGTGCTTCGGTAGCGAAGCGTTTGATTCTGTTTGTATCCATACTTTTTTGTATTTATTGAATAAGAATCTTATGCAAGTCTTTCTGTAAAGACTCTATCTCATCATAACCATTGGTGTGCAGGCTTTTATCAAGAATGTCGGTCTTGAAAGCTACGTCTGTTCCTCTACAAAGTAGAGTGCCGATATGGAGTATCATCTTATAAAGTAAGTGCCCTTGAATATGCAGATATGCGTTCTCCTCAGTTAGGGATTCAATCTTGCCAGTAGGTTGTTCTGAAAGATTCTTCAGTCCTTCTTCAAAACGGGATTTAATGACCGACAGATATTCCTTGCCGTTATTGTCCAATTCAGAGCGTTTGGGTTGCAAAGGTATGCAAGCATTGAACTTGGAGATATTCCACAGTTTGTTCAGATTACTGTCTGCTGAGTAGAAGATTAAATAGCGTAGAGGAGTATAGACAATCTTTGAGAATGCTGTGATAAACTCATTCATGTCAAAATCCACTTGCTCTATGTTATGTCTCATACGCTCTTGAATATGAACCGACTCGCAAAGATGATTTTCCCACGAGTAAGCATAGGTCTGAGCAACATGATTGTTCGCAGTCAGCCCTTCTTCACCCCGAAGCAGGCGCAAATCACTATCTATGCAGATAAAGAATTGGTCTGTAAGGTATGGTTTGAATCTGAGGCATTGTTCACATCCTCTGGTATCAGTGCCATTATTGTTCTTGCTATAGTACAAGTAGCGATAACGCCCAGGTTTGACATGTTGCAACTGATAATCCCCAAATCTCTCATCTTCCTGATCCTCCAGATGCACTATTGCCTGATAGCGATGGGTAAGGGCAAGGTTTCTGTATAGTTTGGCTTGTTTACTAATCCAGTCCATACGCTTTACTTTTGAGTAATTTCTTCCATGTACCAAACCTTGTCGCCCCATCCTTCACCGAAGAGGGCTGGAGAGTGGGTTGTAATGAAAAACTGGGCATTGGGGTTGAAACGAACAAGCAGGTTGACCAGTTCAAACTGCCAGTCGATGTCCAATGAGTTTTCTGGTTCATCAATCAATACCACAGCTTCACGACCATTGAGTAGAAACACTCTCAGGAGAATTAGTAGCATCTGCATCTCTCCAGAAGACAATGCGCCTACAGGCAATTTTTCTTTTTCCGTGATGACAGAAAACTTGCTACCCTCTATCTCTATCCGCTTGTGGGTCAATGCAAAAAGACGATTAACCGCATTCTGAAAATCAGCAATTTGAGATTTTAGCTCGGTTTGCACATCCTCGGAACTATCAATCATAGACATACGAAGACTCATCAATGAAGGACCAGTCTTCATATCGTAGATGTAATAATCCAAGTCTTGTGAAAGGGCTGTTGCAGTTTTTCGTTTGTCTCTCATTGCAATGTTGTCAATGGATGGCAAATAAACAACATTCTCTATACCTTTCATGTTTTCAGTCAAAGACTTATACAGACTGCTCAGAAAAGTAGTCTTACCACTGCCGTTGATGCCCATGATAATATTGACATCTGGGTGTGCAGAAAACTGAACTTTCTGATGATTCCAAATGCTTATATTTATGTCTTTAATACGTATCTCTGCCATAATTGTACATTATAAATTATTTAATAATCATTACTCCATCCTGGTCGACAAGCAGCTTTTCGAGCTGCTGGCGCAGACCTTCCAGGTAGCGTTCTATATCCTCTGCATTCGTAATAGGCAACTTTGTCTTTGTCTGCAAGGATGCCTTGCGGATGCGTTTATCAGGAGTTACTGGTAGTTCTTTTTTACCGTCTCCTTCACCTCCTGGAGGCTGAGGAGGATTATAAGACATAATCTTATCCACCTGCTCCTGATAGAACGTATCTGTATTGGCGTTATTCTGCAATACCAGAATGTTGTTTGGAGTGGTCTTGACACGGATAACGGTTTCACGGTCAGAGAGTACACTCTCAGGAACATGCTGTTTCTCGGCAACCTGCTTCAGATAGTCGAACATATCATTATAGGCTGCCTTGATCTTCTCACGGAGTTCTTCTCGTACACCATCCAATATGCCTGATAATTGGCGCTGCAGCTTGATGTAGCCACGAAGACCGGATATTGGCCATGGGTCGTTCTTCAACTTATTGAAGTCGGTGACTGCCCCCTGCATCTCCATCGGAACGAATGGGAAATTATACTGGTTGTCATCCAGGAACTGGAGGAGCTGCTTGTATGTGTCAAGCTGGTCGTGAGTAAACTGTGCCACTTCTTTGCACTTATCTATAAGTACTTTGGCTTCATCCTTGGCTGCGATGACGAGGTTGAAGAACTTCAGCGGATCACGCTCGTTGAGCCATGACTCGAAGAGGTCAATGGCCTCACGGATAGGCTGGCAGAACTGGTAGCCAGCAATCTGCTGCTCAATATCCTTATAGCCCTTGATGAACTTGGCTAGACTGTGGACGCTCTCTATATCTCGGCAGGCACGGAAGAGCTGGGTGCTGTCTGTAGAAGTAGGTACGGCAGAAATACCGAAAATCTCTTTCCAGGCATTGGTGAAGTTCTGGATTACCTGCGGAGAGATGACCTTGGCCTGACGCAATGTGAACTTGTTGGATTCGCTGACGATGCGGGCGGCAACCGTTGCTGTCTCCACATTCGGATTGTTGGCGTAGGAGTAGTCACGATTGTGACGACGTACCAGCTCATTGATAATATAGAGCGTGCAGATATTGTCCCATCCGTATGGAGCCTTGGCAAACTTAGCAAGCACATCAGAAACATTTACCTCAGCAAACTGCTTGTTGAGATAAATCTCCACTTCATGCTCTGCATCGGTAAGCACGGCATTCAATCCATCGTAGTCGCCAGGGTTGACATTACGCAAAATTGCCTTTTTCAACTGCTCCGTGGTGCGAGGCATGCCTGGGTAATCCACCAGGTTCGCCTTGGTATAGATGCCGGAAAGATGCTTATCCATCGCCACACGATAGCGGTCGTTGCCACGCTTCTGTCCCAGTTCGGCTTCATCTATCACGCTGAGGCCGGAGATGATAGGGCAGGTGTCGAGAATCTTCTCAAACTCCTTTCTGATGATTCCATCGTAAAGTTCGTTGGCACGTTTCTCAAACTCATCACGTGTCTTTTTGTTGTCCTCGCTTGTTACCGGAGTAGCCATGTAGCGGTTTGCCTGGCAATACCAGTAGAAAGCATTGTATAGACGCTTGTTGTCACGATATTGAGGACCCACATAGTAAACCATGCGGTTGACATTGCTGTTCTGCAAAGCCAACTGCTCGGCAGTTTCATAGTCAGCATCCATCACGAACTCTACCTGCACATCAGGATTGTTGCTGAGGAAGGTGCGCTGTTTGATGGTGAGACCCACGGAGAAACTGCGTGTCTTATACTGCTCCTTGTTGCGGAGTGCCGTAATATATCTGTTGAAGATTTCCTTCAGCTGCTCTGCCTGGGTGTTGTTGTCAACCACCTGGCTCTGAATGAGCTGAGCCACCTTCATTTCTTCTTCACTATAGAAGGCGTAGGTTTCAGGTGCGCCCTGCTTGCCCTGCTCACGACGGATGATGTTGTTGTCGCAAAGGAATTCTATCACCTTTTCTACCTCGTTCTTGATGTTGAGGCGAGGAGTCTCCATATCGTTGATAAGGAGTGAGGTTACATTATCCAATGTGGCTGGGAAGACCAGCTGGTCGGTCTGCGAGATGTTACAGATCATGAAGAGCACGTTGGCTACTCTCACGGCAAGACGGGTGCGCTCTGGGCGGTCGGTCTGGTAAGTGCGAGCCATACGCAAAGCATTATCCACAGCCTTCTGTCCACGAGCCTGCAATCCTTCTTCGAACATATTGTTATAGAGTTCGTCGAAAGAGATGAACTTGCCCAACTCTGCATCTGCATTCGTCTTGGCAGTAGAGTGAATTACCTTGATGATGCTTCGCTCGTTACCCTTCACCTCCTTGGCTACATAGCCGAGGTTGAGGAACGAGTTGAATACCTGCATAATCAGCTTGAACTGATAAGGCACGAAAGGGTAGTAGTCCACGAAATCATCCTGCGAATCGTAGCTACTATATGATGTTGGCAGTTTGAACTGAAGGTCGAAACCTGCCTTATATTGATTGTAGAGGGCCGCAAGTTCTGGTTTTACTTCCTCTTTTTTGTCGAGAATTCGCTTCTGGGTAATCACCTCTGGCTGTGTGCCTTTCAGGGAAACCTTCACTTCGAAGCGTCCCTTGATCTTGCCTTCCTTATCCTTCTCTTCTGCTATATGGCAGTCGTCCATAATCTCAGAGAGGTCTTGCTGGGCGGTACAAGCCACCCATACCTTGTTGTCGCAAGCCTCAGAGAGTTTGGTGATAATCTCCTGGAGGTTGAGATAACGGTCACGCTCCTTGTTGATAAACTGGCTCACCTCATCGGCAAGGAGAATCAGACGGTAGTCATCGCCCTTGTCCTTCAGGTAGGAAGCCAATTCCATACCGAAGCGGTCGATACTCATATTGGTGTCTCGCTTGATGATGCGCTCACGGATGCTATCTACGGAGAGGGTAGGGGCAAGCTCCTTGGCAATATCCAACACCCAATCCAGCTCGTTGTCAATCAGGTCGGCAGCCATGCCTGGGTCGTTCCAGTCGCCACCTTCTTCGGCAATGCGCTCCTTGAAGGCTTCGAAAACGCCCTTTTCGGCAAGAGGTTTTTCCAGGTTCTGAGCCAGGGTGATATTAAACTTGTTGAAGCCACGCTTGCCGTTGAACTCATTCCAGAAAACGTGAAGGAAAGCCTTCTTCTTGTCTGTAGAGTTGTCGTAGCTGGTTTCAAGGTTGAAGATACAGGTGTCGATGGTGGCACGCTTCAACCAGTTGGCGATGGAGAGCAACTCGTCGTAATCGAAACTGAGGTTGTGCTTCTCGTCGAGTGGGTCGATGGCTTTTACAGCATCGAGCAGACGTGAGACTGCATCCTCACGGGTTGATGGAGTGATACAGTAGTCGAGGTATTTCAGGAAGTGAGACTTTCCTGAACCATAGTAACCGTCTATCCATATACCTACATGGGCGAACGTTTTGTTGTTCTTGATGGCATCAAGTATGCGGAAGAGACCATTGATGATCTCATCCGTAAACACGTATTCCTGTATTTCGATGCGTTCTGTCTCTGGATCAAACTTGGTAGCACTGACGGCAGGATTGACAGCACGGTTGATTGGCTTGCTATATAAATCTTTCAGTTTCATAAGTTACTCATTGATAAGTAGTGTTGCACGATAAGTGTGATTGTCTGGGAGCGTATCAAACAGACGGAAAGAGTTCTGGTCACGATGACCAGGATAGAAGACGATAATCTTATACTTCCCGGTATCGTTGTAGTCCTCATAGAGGGCAAGAAACTCGTTGACTCTCAGATATGGGAACATGCTGCCGATACCATACAAGAAAACGTATGGACGACGGTATTGATCCTTGATGGTGATATGGTTGATGATACGTTGATGAATGTACTGCACGAACTCTGGAGAATGGGCATTACGGGTCAGTGTGTCCTGGGTGTTCTGTGCCTTGGACGGATCGTTCTGCTCTTTCTCTAACTGGTATTTCAGCATGGATGGATGACGCAGGAACTTCTTCTGGTCGAGAAAGTTGCAAAACTCCTCAAATAGATTCAGCGTAAGTACATCCACATAGTTGATAGGGCGAATGAGATTCGCCTTGAACTCCTGTATCTGCCGGCGGATGTCGTACTCCTTCTCTGCCGGATATTGGTAGATGAAGAAGTTATAGAACAGATCGCCGTTCTCCGTGTCCTGGAAACCAGGGCTGTTCAGTTTATCATCAAGTTCTTTTATCGTCATATTACATTGATTTCTTTATGTTATCTATTTCGTATGGTTGCAGGAGACAGGCTTCCAAGAACCATGGTTCTCCCTTTGCCAAGTAGTAGCCGTAATTATTGCAGACCAGGGAATGAAGACGGTTGTCATTGGTCAGCATTCCCACCTTTCTCAGGATAGTGAGGTAGGCTCCTGCCACCTTTCCTTTCGTGGTGTCACTCCATGAATCAACAAACTCGTCTTTGGCAGAGATTTCATTGAATTCCATCATGAGGTCTTCCTTGTCTATGCTCTTGGAAATACTGTTCCACTTGCGCATGGTTACATTCACATGGAAGTCGAAGCATATCTTGTATGTTTTGAGTATCACATAGAACAGAGCGATGATCTTGTCACTATTGCTCATTTCCTTGAAGTCATCCCAGAATGAAGGAGGCATGGTTTGAAACCTGCGTCTGATTTCCAGAATGGCCTTTTCTCTGGAAGTTTCTGCATTGATATGCAGCAGATGGTTGTTCACCTTTTCTTCCTGGAGCAGTTCTTCACTGTTCTCTGCTTGAAGTAAAGGCAACAGGGTGAGTGTCTCTTCGAAAAGAAAGCCCCCACCTGTCAATGCTGCTGTATATGGACTATTATTTTTATTCATTATTATTCAATACTTTTGCAAATGTAATACTAATCGGTGCAGTCTATCTGCATATCGGTTTTTACATCTTTATATATGCAAAAGTACAGTTTTTATTCGAAATAACATCATAAAAGTAGGAAAAATAGTATTTGATTTCCGTTAATAAGGGTTAAATGAACAGCTTGTCTATAAAAAAAAGAGGGTGTGTCATGAATTGATGACACACCCTCTTTGAGAGGTTCTAGCTTTACATCCCGACTTACATACAGCTTGTCAAACCTAAAGAGGCTGCGATGGCTGTAAGGAGTGAGAGAGCAATCTTAATTACGATTTTCCAGTTTTCACGTTTCATGGGCTATATTTTTTAGAGACTTACATTATCACCATTTTCTCCGTTGTCACCGGTATCGCTTCCGCCAGTCTGCGAACCGCCACCCTGGGTTCCGGTATCGCCCGTGTTGCCGCCGGTAGTTCCGGTATTACCCTTGTTCTCGTCAGGGTTCTCCTGGTTGTCACCCTCGGTGTCCTCCACATCCTTCGAATCGTTGGAAGAGATGTTCTTTACCACTTCGCCATCGCGGTTTACGCAGGTGATGCTGATACCCGTCTTGGCAAGCTCCTGCTTGATCTCCATACTAGGGCTAAAGATTACGCGGCGCTGGGTGATGAGCTTGGTGCTCACATCCTCTACCGACTTCACAGCATTGGCACGCAGACCGAAACGCATGGTGCCCAGACCCGGAACTGCTACGGAGTGACCCTCTGTAGCCCACGCCTTGATTACCTCGCTCAGGGCAGCGTAAGCCACGTTCATCACGGCAGGAGTCAGCCCGCAATGCAAGGCAGCCTGCTGGATCGCCTTCTCCGGTGTGAGCTTGTTGTAGATCAGCGGCTGCATCACGTACATGTACTGGTCCTTGCCACCTTCCTTGCCCAAGTAAGCAATCTTGCGCTCAATAGCTTTAACATTCATTCCCATAACTCAAAAAACAATTTAGTTAAACATTGATTGCAGAGCTTTTGTTTCTGCAAGCCATTGTGTTTCAATGACAATGCAAAGATACAAAATTTTGGGGCGGAAATCAAGAGTTGTTCGCCACTTGCAAGAAAAACTATTTCTTCTTCAGAATCTTATCCAGGCAGGATACGATATACCCTGCGGGATTCTTGATCTCGTGCTTTCTCTTCGCCGCATAGGCTGCCAGAAAGCACTGGTTCACGGCATCCAGGTCTGACAGGGTGAGGCGATCGCTCAACGCCTCAGCCACCTTATGGCTCACGTTCCAGTAGGAAGAGGTGAGGACCTTTCTTAAGTTTAGTTTCATCATTGTCAGCTTGGTTCTGTCTTCATCGCTCAGCATATTCTGGTCTTCGTTGCGGAACTTGAGGTCGAAGATTACCAAACTGCCGTATTTGCCTACTACCTGGTTGCGGGTCGTCTCTAGCGTGTGTATCACGATATAGTCGAGGCGGTTCTGCTTGTAGGCATTCTTTATCTCCTCTTCGGCAGTAGAAAGCTGGGTGTATTCCAGATTCCCCGTGCCACGATATTGGGTGTGGCTGGTGAGGAGTGCGAGGATTTCGGGAGGCGTAAACTTGGTGTAGCCCTTCTTCAGTCGGCTCTCTGTCAGGAGATAAAGGCAGCGGGAAGACTGGTGATGGAATGACTCGTATAGCTGCGGCGAAACCTTGAAGTAGCCCAGGTCCAGGGCGAAGTAGTACTGAGCCACGGGAATCGGCATCTCCAGGATGGCTCTCTTCTCCTGACCTTTCTTGGTGTAGTCAACGAAGTGGTAGAGGTAGTCGAACTGCTTGTAGCACAAGTGGTTTGTACCAGGATTATCAGATTCTGCGACGGTGTAAGGGATACAGACCGGCTTTTTGCCTATGTCGATAAGGGCAGTCTCCAGGTTGTTGTAATGCGATTTTGTAGCTTCCAAAGCTCTGTAGGGTACCTCGAAACGTAACATATTTTCAAGGTGCTCGAAACCGTTGAGGTCCAGTTGTCCGTGGTGTGCGTTCTGGCTGATAGCCATTTTAATCTCTTTCTGATTGTACACGTCAAGTCTGAAGATGTACTTCTGTTCTTGCGGGCTGTAGCTGTGATGCAGGGCGCAATGAGTGCCAAGCTCTGTGGCTTCGGCTACATTGAATTTTAGGTTCTTGTTCATTGCTCGTTTGTTTATAAAGTTATAAAATGGGGGTGGCAATGAAAAGAATTCTGGGGGATGCGAAATCTCAAATGGATCAAAATTTATGCGGATTATTTTGGTCCTTTACTCAATTTTTCACATCAGGCCAAAATTATCCCATGTCGCACCCCCGTATGAATTGTTCATAGAGAATGCGCACGAAAAATTTAGCCTGAATTTACAATTGAGTACCCCCATGCAAGGATTTAACTCCGCACCTTACAAGGGATTTTGAGATGTAAACTCAGCATTTATCATGCTTGGGCATCCTGTTGCCAGGGTGCTGATGTCCGCTCCTCCTGTATTTCTACAGAAAGAGCGCTGCAAAGATATATAAAATTTCTGAAACTAACAAGTATTTTACAAGTTTTTTTTGAAAATAGAGAAAAAAAGTTTGAGAACCCATCATGACCATTTTTCTTTTTTATTTCTTATATATCATATTATCATATTTCTTGTGGGGCTATTTTGTTGTGTAACCATCAGATAATCAGAAAGATGAAAAATGGTATTGCAATGGGAGGTAACTGTCAAAAGGCGATATCCCACGAGATGTAGCGGTTTCCTTTGATGAGATGTAATCCTTTGGTAAGTTTGCCTACGAGAGGTAACTATCTAGACATTTCTCCCACGAGAGGTAAGTAGTTAACTAAATACAAAACATTCCGGGGTAAGTGGGAATTCGCCGGAAATCGACGGCTATCGCCAGTTGGAGTTAGGAGAAAGTCTTATCTTTGCAGTGTTGAAACATTAAAAACATCAGCTTATGACTAGAGAAATTACAATGATTGTGGTACACTGCAGCGCAACCCGCTGCAACCACCCTTACACTGTGCATCAGCTTTATCACGACCACGTGGAGGTGAACCACTGGCGTTACATCGGTTACCATTTCTTTATCAGCCGTGACGGCAAGGTACATGCCACCCGTCCGCTGGAGCGTATGGGTGCCCATGCCCGTGGCTGGAATGCGCATTCCATCGGAATCTGCTATGAGGGCGGATTGGATGAGAACGGCTATGTGGCGGATACCCGTACCGGGGAGCAGAAGAAGGCGATGGAGAAACTGATTGTTCAGCTGAAGATACAGTTCCCCGGCATCCGCACCATCCTGGGGCATCGTGACCTGCCAGGAGTGCAGAAGGCGTGTCCCAGCTTTGATGCCACCACGCTCCAGCCCTTGTTACATCTAAATTGTAAATATTAAAGTTTGTAATCAGATGAAACACCCTATCCGATTTTTTTGTAATTTTGTAGAAGAAAATGCAAACGATTACTAACTAAAAAATAAAACTAGATGAATGTTACCAAGCAACATTTCGTAGAACGTAGAGTGATGAGCAAGCAGGAGCTTGCTCACCTCTACTGTCCTCACAGCCGTTCCAAGGGTCATGCTGCGAGAGATGAGTTTATGGATTGGGTGAAGCGCTGCACTCCGCTCTATGTCAAACTGCAGGAATTGGGTTATAAGCCTTCGCTGCATAGTTTCACGCCCAAGATGGTTGATTATATCTTTTACTATCTTGGAGAGCCGGATGGAGTGGGGGTATAGCATTGGTAGTAATAAATAACTTTACAAGTTAGGCGTGGCGGAAAAATCTCTTAAGAGAAGCTGTCGTTTCCCTTAAGGAAAAATATATTTTCCCTTAAGGAAAAAAATAAAAACCCTTAAGGGAAAATTCTCCATCTCTTTTTCCCTCATTTTTCGGGCATTTTTGCCTGATTCTCTCTTCCTTGAATATTATTTACACGGATATGAAGAGAAGATGGGGATGGGTTCAAGGTTAAGAAAATAACAGTTTGGAAAATTCAAAAGTATATGGAAATAGCTATAGAACGTTTTGGCAGTTATCATCATGCCGTAAGTGGTAGATTGCTGATTGATGGTCAGCATGTTTGTGATACGTTGGAGGAGGATGTGCATTGTCTGCCGGAAGGAGAGTATGCCCTGCAGCGCAACAGCAAGCTGGCATTACCTTATTATATTAGACTGGCAGATGCAGACTCGGGGGGTGACACTCATGTTGATTCCCGTGCTGCCTCTCATGTTGATTCCCGTGTATCCTTCTCCAGGGGTAATGGCATTCACGGTTGGCGCAACCACTGCATCATTGTAGGAGAGTGTCTCCATCTGGGTTTCCTCATTCATAGCGAGGCGTGCTATGATCTTCTCATTGCCCGCATTCGCATGCAGTTTGTGCGTCATCACGCAGTGGTGGTCAAGATATCCCGCTCTCCCGATTTTCTGGAAGTAGCCTGATATCATAAAGACACAGCAAGGTATGTTTCGAGTTACTCTCGAAAGCATGTAGTCGTTGATATATGCATGTCATATGATAAAACGTTTTACATGGATAGAGTAGAAAGAGACCTGCATCTCTTTCTGCTCTTATTCCTATGAACCTTTATTGGCATTTTACCAAGTGATAACCTTATCTACAATTTCTTGTTGCTCCAAGCTACTTCTTCGCAGATAGATACGTGTTGTCTCTATGCTTTCGTGTCCCATGAGGTCGGCAAGCAAGGCTATATCGTTGAACTTCTCCAGGAAATTCTTGGCATAACGATGGCGGAACGAGTGAGGGTAAACCACTTTCTCGTTTAAGCCATACTTTACAGCATAGTTCTTCAACTGCTGTGATATGCCTCTTGTAGTAATACGCTCGCCAAAGCGATTGAGAAAGAGATAGCCACTTGTGCGGTTGAGTGTCTGCAACCACTTTTCTGTTTCCGTGCGCAATGTCTTGGGGATATAGATACGCCGTATCTTGCCACCCTTGGTGTAGATGTCGTAATAGCCTACTTGCACGTGCTCAACCTTGATTTGCACAAGTTCGCTCACTCTGGCACCAGTCGCAGCCAAGAAACGCACCACAAAGTACCACTCCAAGTTGTCTTCCTTCTTCAACTTGTTCTTCAAGAAGGTGTAGTCGGCATTACTGATGACATTCTCCAGATAAGAACGTTGCTGCACCTTGACCGACTTCAAGCGGAGTTTCGTCTTGCCCACAAATACAAGATACTTGTTCATCGCCTGAATACGGAGGTTTACCGTCTTTGGCTTGTAAGTCTCAATCAAGTAGGTCTTGTAAACCAACAAGTTTCTCTTGTTCAGCTCTTTGTATCGAGAGCCAAACTCCTTCACGGCATACAGATATGCCGAAATCGTGTTCTTAGCCATATTACCTTGGCTTAGGAACTCTTCAAATTTGTCTAATTCCATTTCTATTCGTTTATTAGTGAAACATTATGTTGTCCTAATATATAGGCATGGTTTTGTTCTATGAGTTCCTATTATGAGAAGATGTCCAACACTATATTCAAAACAGCATAATTATGGAACATCTGAAAAAAAGATTAAATCAACTTTTAGAAAAGAAAATAGAACTGGATAATTATTTGGCTAAACAATTACCCAAGTCTATTCTACAAGAAGCAATTCAAGGAAAGCTTGTGCCTCAAATTGCCGAAGAAGGTACAGCGCAAGAACTGCTTGAACAGATAAAGGTGGAAAAACAGAAACTCGTAAAGGAGGGCAAACTAAAGAAGTCTTCCCTTAATGGTTCTGTCATTTTCCGTGGTGGCGATAGCAGGTACTATGAGAAGATAGGAGAGGATACTGTATGTATTGATGATGAAATACCTTTTGATATACCAGTTAATTGGTCATGGGTACGACTTGATGATATTTGCTCTTTTATTCATAGAGGAAAATCTCCAAAATACAGTCTAATAAAAAAGTATCCAGTGGTTGCTCAAAAGTGTAATCAATGGTCAGGATTTTCAATAGAAAAGGCAAAATTCATTGAGCCACAGAGTATTTCGTCTTATAAAGAAGAGTATATTTTGCAAGATGTTGATTTGATGTGGAATTCTACTGGATTAGGTACATTAGGGAGAATGGCTATATATTACAAAAAGCTGAACCCTTATGAGTTAGCTGTGGCTGACAGTCACGTTACAGTTATTCGTCCTTACAAACAATATGTCGTTTCTGAGTACCTGTATTATTATTTTGCTAGCAACACTGTTCAATCTGTTATAGAAGATAAATCTGATGGTAGTACAAAACAAAAGGAGCTTTCAACGAAAACCGTCAAAAGCTACCTTGTTCCGCTTCCTACGATGGAGGAACAAATGCGTATTGTTGAAAAAGTTGAAGAATTAACGCAGTTGCTCAAATAGTTTTTCTATTTGAGCAACAATGCGTTGTTGCTCTTTAAATGGAGGCAGAGGAAACAGCATGCCTAGCAAAGTACTTCGTGATATTCCTGGAATCATACTATTTGCATTTTTTTCAAGAATACTAAGGTTACTCTGCAAAAAACACTTGATATACTTCAAATCTATACCATAAGATGTTATAGCCATAACCTGTCTCGCAATATGAATCTGTCCAATATCATTGAATGCCATAGAACCAATTGTTCCTTTGCAAGTAAGAAGCAAATCTCCTTTATTAGAAATTGTTATAGGTGCTTCTGTCCATCTATTAATAATTAGGGTGTCCAGTTCTCTGTTCTTGAAAACAAGCTGGAAACATCCCTGTTAATTG
>ERZ834722.375-NODE-375-length-49443-cov-5.009962_pt1 | contig 49443 bp, 47 predicted proteins | sample MGYA00519576_ERZ834722 | MGnify/ENA primary metagenome ERZ834722 (study PRJEB31850, sample SAMEA3708759) | human gut metagenome | biome: human gut; feature: human-associated habitat; material: faeces | place: China | collected 2014 ...
ACGCCTAACTGCCAAAAGAATAAATTTTGGAATTTTTTAATTTTTAAAACATATTTATTTATTTTATGTTATAATATTTTTATGGAATTAGATATCATAGAAATCAGAAAAGAAAAATCAATAGAATTGTTAAAATTAGTTAGTAATTTAGATGACGACTGGAATTCATATAGTAATAATAGTAAAAAACTTTTTTCTTGGTTAAAAAATAACGACTATTTCAAAATACTTCTGTTGAAAACGAAATAAAAAATTTATATGAATTATTAACAAACCCTTACAATGAAATCGACTTGCATAAATTAAGACAGAAATTTCTCGAGTATAGATTTAGAAAATATTATTTCGTTTATAAACACACTGTTCCTAATGGCAAAATATATATAGGTGTTACATGTCAAACAGAAGTTGATTTTAGGTGGAATAGTGGATATAAAAACAATATATCTTTTCAAAAAGATATTGACTATTATGGTTGGAATAATATAAAGCATGAGATTTTATATAAAAATTTGACACCAGAAGAAGCTTCAAATACAGAAAAGAAATTAATAATGGAATACAATACAACTAATCCAAATTTTGGATATAATTTAGATGCTGGTGGTAAAATATCAAAGAAAAGAGAAGATTTATGGGCTTATGACCTTGTTTTACAATTTAGAGGCAGAAGAAGACCATTTAAGTTAATAGTACCAATTAATGATTATGATAAACTCCAATCTCATCTAAAAGAATACACAAGTGATATTATTTCAAAGGATGTAATATTTTACAACTCGAAAGAATGTTTTTTTATCAAAACAACAAATTACACATTTCAAGAAAAGGAAGCAATTGAATTTATAAAAAAATATTTGCAGATTTTTGTTGAAACATTTTATTGTGGCTCTTTTAATTTAGATTTTCAATATCAAGGCATAAATAATTCTACTACACAATTTGATTGTTTATCTAATACAATAATTATAAATTTGTCAATGCTAAAAGAGATAGAGTATAATTTAAGAAATATTTTATATGATTTAGCTCATGAATATAGACATAAATACCAATATGAAGTTGTAATTAATAAAACAATTATTCCTAAGCCATTTGAAAATTATACAAATTGGGAAAAAGTTTTATTAAGAGAAGTTGAATATATTGATGGAAGTAAATAATTATAATTTGTATTTATTGCAAGATAATGAATTTGATGCAAATGCGTTTGCAGAGGCTGTTTGTGATTGCTTTTCGCATATTATTTCAAAGCCTAAAACAAAAATACCACAATACTATAATATATCAACTGAAGCCGGTGATAAATTTATTGAATACATAAGAAATATAAAAGAAAACTATTTTAAAAATTAATTTATATTTACAACAAAAAAGAGTTAGAATTCTATCTAACTCTTTTCGCTAGTTTCAAAAGTTTATGACTTTAAGCGCGTTTTTTATTATTTCATTTCCGAGCGCAGCTGTTTTACAAACTTCGCCATACGCTCGACGCCTTTTTCTATCTGTTCCATAGCGTAGGCATAGCTTATCCTGATGTGGTAGTAGCCCGCTTCTCCAAAGGCTATGCCTGCGGGGCAGCAGACCTTGTATTCGTGTATAAGCCTCTCGACAAAGGTTTCTCCGTCCACACCCGTGCTCTCCACGCTCGGGAACATATAAAACGCGCCTTTCGGCTCGAAGCACTCCAAACCCATTTCCCCGAGAGAGCGGTAGAGGAATTTGCGTTTGCGGTCGTACTCCTCGCGCATTTTTGCGACCTCCGCAAAATCGTTGGAAAGACCGTCTTCGAGTAGAGCTGCGGCGGCGTATTGCGCTGCGGTAGGCGCGCACATAATCATGTACTGATGGATTTTGAGCACCTGTTCTATTATTTCCTTGGGAGCGCAGACGTAGCCCAATCTCCAACCCGTCATGGCGAATCCCTTGGAAAAGCCGTTGAAAACGATTGTGCGCTCGCGCATACGGGGCAGGCTTGCTATGGACACGTGGTTGAGTCCGCCGTAGGTCAGTTCGCTGTAAACCTCGTCGGAAAGGACAATCAAATCGTGCTTTTCAAAAACGGGAGCCACCGCTTGGAGCTGTTCCTTTGTCATGATTGCGCCGGTGGGGTTGTTGGGGTAGCACATGAGTATAGCCTTTGTTTTGGGCGTAATTTTTTCTTCGAGCATTTCGGGCGTGATGATAAAGCCGTTTTCCTTGACGCATTTGACGACCACAGGAACGCCTCCTGCAAGCAGGACGGCTGGCGCGTATGACACGAAGCACGGTTCGGGGAGCAGCACCTCGTCGCCGGGGTTCAACAATGCCATAAAAGCTATGTCTATGCCCTCACTGACGCCTACGGTGGTGATTATTTCGTTGTCGGGATTGTATGACAAGCCGTAGCGTGTTTCCATATAGCGGGAAATCAGCTTTCTCAATTGGATAAGTCCCGAATTGGAGGTGTAGCGCGTTATCCCGTCCTCTATGGATTTGATTGCAGCTTTGCAGCCGACCTCGGGCGTGACGAAATTCGGTTCGCCCACTCCGAGAGAAATACAGTCGGGCATCGTCGCCGCGATGTCGAAGTATTTTCTGATGCCGGAGGGCTTCATTTCGTAAGCGATTTTACTGAAATATTTTTTGTAATCCATAATATATTCTCCCGTGAAAGGACAAAAAAGAGCGCGCTTTGCCGCTGCAAAAAATACGCCTCTGATTGCCGAGATAATAATAAAAGCAAGAGGAAAAAAAGTCAACGGATTTGAACAAGATTGACGGCGCGGCCGAAAAAAATTTTAAGCTTCCGTCGACAGCTTGGTTTTTGTTATGTCGCCGTCGGTGCAGTGTACTGTGTAGTCGCCTGTGTTTGCATCCCAAGAGTCATGTTTTGCAACAGCGTCCCATTGCGCCATTGTTCCGTTGTAGGTTATGCTTGTAAGGGAAGTGCAATATAAAAACGCATGCTTTCCGATACTCGACACGCTTTCGGGGATAGTTACGCTTGTAAGAGAAGCACAACTGGAGAATGCCATATAATCGATGCTTGTCACGCCGTCGGGGATTGCTATGCTTTTAAGAGAAGTACAAGCAGAAAACACCCAAGTTTCGATGCTGGTTACGCTGTCGGGGATTGCTATACTTGTAAGAGAAATGCAAAGCGAGAAAGCACTCACTCCGATACTCGCCACGTCGTCGGGCAGGGTTATGCTTGTAAGGGAAGGACAATTTGAGAACGCAGAATTTTTGATACTCGTCACACCGTTGCCGATTATTATGCTTGTAATAGAGCTGCAACCGTAGAACGTATGCGTTCCTATATTTGTTACGCTGTTGCCGATTGTCACGCTTTTAAGCGCATGGCAATATTCATATGTGTATTCTCTGATGTCGGTTACGCTGTCGGGGATTGTTACGCTAGTCAAGGAACTGCAATGCCGGAACGCAGAATCTCCGATACTTGTCACGCCGTCGGGTATAGTTATACTTGTCAAGGAAGTGCAATTTCGGAACGCGGAACTATGTATAAATTTAGTGTTATTATTTATGGGACAGCTTGCAATATCATCTCTTTTAGCTTTTACCAAAACTAAATAAGGGTTGCTTTTGTTCCCGAGATAATATGCGTTGTCATATACGTTATAAGTAAGGGGGCATTCCCAAAACGCATAATTTCCGATATTTGTCACGCTGTCGGGGATTGTTATTTTTTTAAGAGAAGTACAATAAGAAAACGCCCAAGTTTCGATGTTGGTTACGCCGTCGGGGATTGTTACGCTAGTCAAGGAACTGCAATTATTGAACGCATTATCTCCGATACTTATCACGCTGTCGGGTATAGTTATACTTTTAAGAGAAGTATTATAATAGAACGCTCCCTCGCCTATGCTTGTCAAGCTGTTCGGGATTTTTATTTTTTTAAGCGAAGTACAACCGTAGAACGTATATTCTCCGATGCTGGTTACGCTGTTGGGTATAGTTATACTTGTAAAAGAAGTACAATCGTAGAATGCCATGTCTCCGATGCCGATTACTGGCAATCCTTAATATTCGGACGGAATGACAATATTCGTGTCCGCGCAGGTTCCCAAGCCCGTAACATAATAAGCGTTTTGATTTTCGTTTAATTCGTAATCCAATCCTTCGGAAGGCTTTTCGCAAGCGGTTAAGGAAAAAGCAAGAACTGCTGCCGTCAATACGGGAAGCAAAACAGAAAAAAATTTTTTCATAAAATATCCTCCTTTTTGGGTTGCAGTTATCGAGCTTTTGCCGCAACCGCCGAAACAGACGGTTTTCCACTGTTTGACGCAGTTATTATACCATGTTTGTAGCAGAATACGCAATATTTTTTTGTTGTGTAATTTTTTTCGTTTTAGGCTTGTCTTTAAGCGCGGTTTCGCTTTTCTGATTGGTAAATTACTTTTTGAATGCGGAATAGAGCAGTTTATTTACAAAACAGAAAAACGCGTTTTACGCGCCGTTTTTAAATCGCCGTGACGGATAAAAGATTGACAAAAAATGTAAATATTTTTAGTTGAAAAACGCAAACTAACGATATGTCGAATATAATGGATTTTTTAAAAAATATTTTCGGAGGCTCGTCGGGAGGGGCAAACAATTTCGACAGGCTTGTCGCCGCCTTTGAGGGGCAGGACGACTTTTTGCAGCGTACGGTAAAATCGGGCGAAAACGAGTTTGTCGTGCTGTTTCTCGACTGCATGAGCGACGCCGCCAACGTGGGCAGATTTGTGCTCGAGCCATTGACCTCCGCCGAAAAAAAGCTGGAAAGCGCGCAGGAGGTTGCCGACAGAGCGGTCAGCAGCATAGGCGCCGAGCTTGTGGGCGATTTCGAGACAATGCAGAGCAAGCTGCTCAACGGGCACAGTCTGGTGTTTCTCATGCCGGACAAGAGCCGCTGCGCGTCCTTCGACACGCGCACGAGCGAGGGAAGGAGCATTGCCGAGCCGCCCACGAGCGGCGTTACCAAGGGCCCCCGCGAGGGCTTTGTAGAAAGCTACAAGTCAAATCTGACGCTTTTGAAAAAGCGTCTGAAAACTCCCGATTTCAAGGTGAAAACGGTTGAAGTGGGAAAATATACCGCGACAAGCGTGGCGGTTTGTTATATCGACAGCATTGCCGACATGAAGATTGTAAACGAAATTTACGAAAAAATTTCGCAGATAGACATGGACGGAATCATTGACAGCAGTTACGTCGCCAAGTTTCTGGACAATGACAAATCGGGGCTGTTCAAAATGGTGGGCAGCTGCGAAAAGCCCGACATCGTGGTTGCAAAAATGCTGGAAGGCCGCGTAGCCATAGTCGTGGACGGTTCGCCCATAGTTTTGACGCTTCCGTATCTTTTTATCGAGGATATGCAATCTCCCGAAGACTATTACGACTCGCCGCGCACCGCCACTCTTGCAAGGTGGCTGCGCTTTTTCAGCGTAATAATGTCCATCCTGATACCCGCGATTTACGTTTCGCTGCAAAACTTCAATTATCAGATACTGCCCGCGAAATTTCTGATAACCATTATCAACGCCACCGGCGCCATACCGTTCAGACCGTTGGAGGAAATGATAATCGTGCTTCTGCTTTTCGATATTCTCCGCGAGGCGAATTCGCGTATGCCCCGTTTCGCAGGGCTTTCCCTGTCGGTTGTCGGGGCAATCGTACTCGGCGACGCGGCGATAAAGGCGGGGCTTTTGGGCGCGCCCGCGGTCATGATAGGCGCGCTTTCGGGAATCGGACTTTATACCATGCCCGACAACACGCTTTTGTTTTCGCTGTTGAGACTTGTTCTCACGCTGGTGGGAGGTTTGATGGGGCTTTACGGACTGATAATAGCGGGGCTTATGCTGTTGAGCTATATGATAGGGCTTTCCGACTTCGGCTCGCCGTATCTTGCGCCTTTTGCGCCGAGCATCGAGCAGGACAAAAAGGACGCGCTGTTCAAGCGCGATATTTACAGTCTCGACAAACGTCCGCACAGCATAAGAAACACCAACAAAACGAGATTAAAGAGAGGGGGTGCGGAAAAATGATAAAAGCGGAAAAAGTAAAAATTTCTCAGTTGGCGCTGATTTTGTTGATTGTCATACCGGGCGGCAAATATCTGTCACTGCCGTCCTATATGTACAGCATATCGGGGCGGGACAGCTGGCTTTCGTTTTTGCTGCTTTTCGTTCTAGATTTCGTATGCTTTCTTTTTACGCTGTGGGCAATCAATCTCAACAGGCGCGGTTTGAGCCTCAACGAAATTTTGACGCGCACCCTTTCTCCCGTAGGCGCCAAAATCATTTTTGCCGTTTTTACCGTGTTCTGTCTTCTGCGGGTGACGGTGCTGCTTTTGGGCTGCGTCGATTTGTTTTCCTCTACCTTCGTCATCAACACAAACTGGTTGGCGTACATCATCCCCATTGCGCTGCTGGTTGCCGTTTCTCTCGTTCAGGGGGTGCGAAACGTGGCGCGCCTGACCGAAATGCTATTTGTTTTCGTCATGCTGGCGCTGCTTTCGATAATTTTTCTCTCTCTGCGCTCGGCGGATTTTTCCAATCTCAGACCGTTTCTCGACGAGGGGTTTAAGCCCGTGCTCGAAGGCAGTCTGGACGGCAGCTTCTGGTTTGCCGACAGCGTGTTTTTGCTGTTCTTTCTCGAAAAGGTCGAAGCGCCGAAAAAAAAGGACAATGTGCTCCTGTGCGTTATGCTGCTTATCGGCATACTCGTGACTATGGCTCTTGTCGTTCTGTACGTGGCGCTGTTCGGCAACGCTTCGGGCATAAACGGCATTGCGATAACAAAGGTTTCGCAGTTCAACATTTCAAACAACAGCTACGGGCGGCTGGACTGGCTCAGCATTTCCATATGGATGTGCTCCATTTTTATCAAAATAATCGTTTTTAGCTTTTGCGCATACAGCGCGATTGTCTGGACGGTGGGCTACAAAAAGGAAAAATTCAATTGGTGGGTTTTTCTGTCTATGGTGGTGCCGGTAATCGCCCTGCCTCTTTTCTTTGAAATGGAGACGTTCATTTTCAATCAGGTGTCAAAGGGCTTCGTTAAGTATATTCTGATAGTCGTTCAGTACGTGCTTCCGATATGTCTGCCCTTTTTGACCAAGGCGGCGTGCGCCAAGGACGGGCGCGAAAAGAAAACGAGCGGCGCGGGGCGCGTCAAAGGGGAGGCTGTCTGATGAGAAAAGTAGCAAAGCTTGGCATAATTCTGCTTGCGGGGCTTATTATGTTTGTCATTGCGTATTCCTTTGCGTTCAAGGGCCTGTCCGACAGGGTAATCATGCTGGGGCTTGGCATAGACCTTTTGACGGAAACGGGAGAATATGAAGTGACCGCCGAGGTAATTGTGCCCGGGGCGGGCAGCTCTCAGGAGGGCGGCACGGGCGGCTCCGGTTCGCGGCTTGTAAGAGGAAAGGGACAAACCGTGTCTCTCGCGGTCAACGACATCTATCAGCATTACGGAAAAACGCCGTCGCTCGGGGAGTGCAGCATACTCGTCATAGGCGAGGATGCGGCGAAAAACTCGGATTTGCGGCAACTGTTCGGCTATTTTTACGCCAGCGACGCCTTCAAGGACGGTACCGTGACTTTGATGTGCGAGGGAAAGGCGTCGGAGCTGTTTGACGTTCAGACGACAATGGACAGTTACGTTACCTTTACCTTGCTGTCGATAGTTTTGAACAACAGCGATACGACCACCGTGCCGTTTACAGAGCTTCACAACATAATGGAAAAGCAGGGAACCCCGAGTCAATGTTTTTATCTCAATTGCATAAAAACCATTGAAACCGCAGGCGACTCGGAAAAGCAGGACGAGCAGAGCGAAAAGCCCGCCGTCAAGCTGGACGCTTCCACGCTCGGCGTTTTCAAAGCCAACCGCTTTGCGGGTGTTTTGTCGGAGGAGGCGACGCGGGGAATGTGTCTTATGACCAAGCCAAAAATTTTCGACGTCTTTATCGTGGACGCAGAAAGCGAGTCCTTTTATCTGCCGGAAAAGACCACTGTGGGACTGACGCAGAAATCGTGCGGCATTGAGCCGGAGTTTGAAAACGGAAGGGCGACGGCGACAATCAAAATCAGCTCGCGCGTAAAACGCATGAGGACGGACACGTTGGGCGAGCTGCAAGGGTTTCAGCCCTACACTTACCGCGAGTTCGGAGAGGAGGCGCTTGTTCAGGTAAAGGAGCAGATGACGACCCTGTGTTTGGCGGCGATTGAAGAGGCTTCGGGAATTGACGGCGACTATCTGCAAATCAACAATTTGTTCTACAAAAAATACGGCAAAAAGTGGCTGGAATTTCTCGGAGACAGAAGCGTTTACGACGTAGTGCAGTTCAAAACGGATATAACGGTGAAAAATTGATTTGCCGAAACGGTAAAAAACACTTGCTTTAAGCAGGTGTTTTTGCTATAATACCAAAGCATCGAAAAATGCGCATCCTTGCCCGCTTTGCGGGCCAATAGTCCAAAAGGAGGTAAAAGAGTGATGAACAAGTACGAACTTCTGTACATCATCGACAACGAGCTGGAAGCGGAAGCCAAAGACGCGCTTATCGCAAAATTTTCCGATATAGTTGTCAATGACGGCGGAAGCGTAGAAACCATCGACAAGTGGGGAACCAAAAAGCTTGCGTATCCCATCAATTTCAAGAACGAAGGTTTTTACGTGCTCATGAACTTTACGGCAAAGCCCGAAGTTCCCGCCGAAATATCCAGAGTCATGCATATCACGGACGCCATCATGCGTCATCTTATCGTCAAGAAGTAATAGGAGAGTAGTTATGAACAAATGCTTTCTTATAGGAAGACTTACGCGAGACCCCGAGCTTCGCACGTCCGGACAGGGAGTGTCCGTCTGCACTTTTTCTTTGGCTGTGGACAGACCTTACAAATCGGCGGACGGAGCCAGACAGACGGACTTTTTCAACATCGTCGTGTGGAGACAGCAGGCGGAAAACTGCGCGCGTTATCTTCAAAAAGGCAGCCAGTGCGCTGTTGAAGGCAACATTCAGAACCGTACCTATGAAAAGGACGGCGAAAAAAGGTATATTACAGAAATCGTAGCCGACAGAGTGGAATTTCTCGGCAGACCCGCGCAGAGCAACGGCGGCTCCGGTTACGACGAGTTCGGCCGCAAAGAGGCCATTGAGGATTTGCCCAGTGTCGAGGACGACACCGAGCTTCCGTTTTAAGAAAAAGGAGAACGAAAATGAGTGAAGAGAAAGTAAAACGTCCCGCGCGTCGTCCCTCCCGCAAAAAGGTTTGCGCGTTCTGCGCCGACAAGGTGGAGGAAATAGATTACAAGGATATTGCCAAGCTCAAAAAATACATTACGGAAAAAGGCAAGATAATACCCAAGCGCATGACGGGCACGTGCAGCAAGCATCAGAGAGTGTTGGCTGTCGCAATAAAGCGCGCCAGACAGATGGCGCTTATTCCCTACGTAGGGGACTGAAAAGACAAAAGCCGCGTAAGACGCGGCTTTTTTTATTGCGTTATTTTTGCTGTTCGCCGTCCGTTTCCGTCTGCGGCACGTAAACGGGACGCATATCGTATTTTTCAAGTATGTGCGCGCTTTTCAAAACGTACATGACCGCGGGCACCGCAAGAAGCTGCAAGAGCCAGCCCGGCCACGAGTCGAGAAGCACCGCGCCGATAAAAACGGCGAAGGTATAGGCGCCGCCTTGAATTGCGGTCAGAATCCACATGACCGCTCCGTATACGCAGCGCCCCGCTATCATGGCGACAAGCAGCGACAGCACGATATTCAGATTTTTGAGGGTTTTGTTTCGGCTTTCCGAAAAGACGCACATGAGCAGACCCGCAACAAATCCGTAGACGGCAAGCTCGAAAGCCATTGCCACCGCCATGGGGAAGACGGGCGGCATGCCGCTGACAAGGCTTGAAATAAAGGGCGCCAAAAAACCCACGATCAGCCCGCTCAAAGGTCCGCATATCATGCCGGCGAGCAAAACGGGCAGGTGCATGGGCGAAAACTGGGAACCAAGCCCTACGGCGTGGAACAAAAGCGGAAACAGCACTCCGAGCGCGAGAAACATGGCGGAGGTGGAGACGTTTAAGGCTCTGTTGGCTTTGACGAATTTTATTTTCATAAGTAAGCTCCGACGCAAAGAATAACACATTTAAAAATTTCAGTCAACCGTCGGAAAGAAAACGCCGACAAATTTAAAAGCAAAATTTGTTTACTTTTGATTTTTTCTCTGATATAATTTTTTTCAAGCCGCCAACAATAGAATGGACGGATTTTTCGGGAGTTAAAAATGAAGCTTGCTCGATTTATTGTAAAATACAGATATATATTCTTGGGGTTGTTTGCGGCGCTTGCCGTCGCAAGCGTTTTTTTCATCGGCAAAACAAAAGTGAATTACGATTTGAAAAAATACCTGCCGGACGACTCGGACACCAACGTGTCTTTGGGAATACTCGAAAGCGAGGGCTTCGGTTACAACTGCATGATGAACGTCATGTTGAAGGGAGAAAGCGTAAACAGCGCCCAAGCCATTGCGGCGACGCTGGAAACGCGCTTGAACGACGGGGCGGAAAGTCCGCGCGTGTCGCTGGTGACGATAAGTTTTGACGAGAGCGGAGAATACGCGCTGCTTCAAATTGCCGTCAACGGCGACGAGTTTTCGGAAAACGCCGATTACGTTGCGGAAAAAGTTCCCGAGCTGCTTGACGGCGAGGATTTTGCCGTGAGCGGCGGCATAGTGCAGAACAGAGAGCTGACGGACGCCATCAACAGGGAGCTTCCGATTATACTCGGAGTAAGCGTCGCGGTGGTGCTTGTCATTCTGCTTGCGACAAGCAGCTCTTGGACGGACCCGCTGCTGTTTTTGATTGTGGTGGGCGTTGCGGCGCTGCTTAACATGGGCACAAATTTTATATTCGGCTCCGTTTCGTACATTACGCAGTCCGTCGCGGTCGTCTTGCAGCTGGCGCTGGCTATGGATTACAGCATTATTCTTCTGCACAATTACAACGCAAAGACGGACGAAGGACTTGATGCGGAGGAAGCCTTGACGCGGGCTTTGAGCGAGAGCTTCGCTTCCGTGTTTTCAAGCTGTCTCACTACCGTAGCGGGGCTTGCCGCGCTGTTGTTTATGACCTTTACAATAGGCTTTGACATCGGCATGGTGCTGTCAAAGGGCGTTTTAATCAGTATGATAACGGTTTTTCTGCTTATGCCCGCGCTGATTCTGCTGTTCAAAAAGCCGATTGCCAAAACGCGCCACAAGCGGCTTATGCTCCCGACCAAACGCTTGTCGGGTTTTTCCTTTTCGCTGCGAAAGGTCATTTCCCTTGCATCGGTCGTCGTGATAGCGGGCTGCGCGGTGCTCAGCATAGGCTTCAATACTTACAGCTTCAAAGTAAATCTCGCTTCCGACGAGCAGGCGGAGCAGGTGACTGAGATTTTCGGCAACAACAATATGTTTATGGTGCTTTTTGAAAAGGGAGAGGAGGATGAAAATATCGCAGGACACCGCGAAATCGTCAGTTTCTTGGAAAATTACGAGGATTTCAAAAACGAGGACGGCACCGACAGGGACGTGACGGCAATTTATTCGCCTGTTAAGGAATACACCGAACAGGAGCTTTCGGATATGCTTCGCCTTGACTCGGATATGGTGGAAAAGCTGTATTTGTTTATGGAAAAAAGCGGGCAGGCGGTTACTCCGTTGGAAATACGTCAGTTTGCCGCGCAATATATGTCGGAGGGAATACTGAACATTAAAATTACGCCTCAGAAGCTCGCGTCCATGACGGACATGAAGTCGTCGTTTGTTGAAATGTACTATACCATGATGGATTACGACACTGTTTACGACAACAACGTGCCGTTGATTGCTCTGGTCACGGATTTGCAGGACGAGGAGTGGAGACAGACTGTCAGACTGCTTTGCGAAACCGTACTCAAAACGGACCCCGAACCGCTGTTTGAGCTGGCGGACGAAATTTACGGGCAGCGCGAGGAGCTTGCGGCGCTTGACGTCACGGCTATGATAGACGGGGCGATGAAAATGTTCGAGAGCGAGAACTATTGCCGCGCCGTGTTTATTCTAGACATAGAGCAGGCGGACGAAAAAACCTTCGCGTTTTTGGCGGATTTGGAGGAAATGCTCGATTCGGGGCTGTTCGACGGGCGCGCCACCTATATGGCAGGAGAAAGCGCGGTGCTTTACGACGTGGAAAAGGCTTTTGACAGCGACCTGACCAAAACGACGCTTATTACCGTCGGCTGCGTCGTGCTCATCATAGGACTGACCTTTCTTTCCGTGAGTATGCCGCTTCTGCTCGTGTATATCATTCAGGGAGCCATTTGGATAAGCATGTCCTTTTCGGCTATTTTCGGTTCGCCCGTTTTCTTCATGTCGTATATAATAGTAAGCTGTATTCTTATGGGCGCGACAATCGACTACGGAATCCTACTGAGCAGCACTTACGTAAAATACCGTCAGAGTCTCGGCAGAAGGGAAGCGCTCGGCGCGGCGTTGAAAGCCGCCATGCCCACGGTTTTCACCTCGGGCAGCATTATGACGGTGGCGGGCTTTTGCGTGGGGCTTATTTCCACGGTGGAGGCAATCAATTCCGTCGGGCTGCTGCTTGCGAGAGGAACGATAGTTTCCGTGATTATGGTGCTCGTGGTGCTTCCCGCGCTGCTTGCCGTTTTCGACAAAATCCTCGACAAAACAACAAAACACAAGCTTCCGTTTGTAGACGACGTTGAAAAACAGCCCGAAACGGAGGCGTTAAATCAGGAAATGCAATAGACAAATCGCGGCGGCGGTGATATAATAAAAAAATATTTTTATCGGGAAGGAATTAAATTTGACGGAAACCGCAAAGCCGGCGAAAAGCAGAAAAAAGCTGTGGTTTACGCTTGCGCTTATCGCATTCAATATCCTCGTGCTCGCGGGGATAATTCTGCATGAAATTCACGGCAAGGAAGAACAGATATTAGACAAGGAAATTTTCGTGACCTGGGCGGCGAATTACAGATTTCTTGTTTACGCGCTGTGCTGTGTTTTGTGCTATATACTTTTCGAGTCCTTGAAGTATCTGATTTTCATAAGAAGCTTTGCCGGGCGCTGGATGCCTATGACAGCGTTGAAAACGGCGATTCTAGGCAAATATTACGACTTTATCACGCCGCTCGGCTCGGGCGGTCAGCCTTTTCAGATAGTTTATCTGTCCACACAGAAAAAAATACCGATAGGTCCCGCAACCTCCATACCCCTGTCGGGCATGATAGTCTATCAGGTGGGATACGTTTGCTTTGCAATCAGTATGTTCGTCGTTTACGCCTGCATACCGCATTCCCTTCCGCTGGCGACGCCCGTCCTCTATCTGGCGGGCTTCGGAGCCTTTTGCTATTTGATTGTGCCCGCCATAGTTGTTCTTTTTTCGGTATTTCGGGAAACCACTCTCAAAATTCTGCGCTTTTTCGTTAAGCTCGGACACAAAATGAGGCTTGTCAAAGACGTGGACGCAACGCTGGAAAAAACCGCCGCAAGCCTTGACGAATACAGAGATTCCTTCAAGCAGCTGCTTAAAAAGTGGTATATTCTTCTTATCGGAGTTTTGCTCGGCTGGCTTATGACTTGCAGCAACTGCATGATAGCTTATTTCGTGGTAAGAGCAAGCGGTATGTCCGTCAATTGGCTGGAAATGCTTTGCCTGACCATTTTTACCTATTGCTCGGTTACGTTTATACCCACTCCTGGCAACACGGGCGCGGCGGAGGTGGGATTTTACGCCGTGTTCGCGGGGCTGCAATCCACTTTCTGGGTGACCATGCTGTGGCGCGTTTTGAGCTATTATTCCATTCTTCTAATCGGGCTGTGCGTAATTGTTTTTACGCCTCTCAAAAGAAAAATACAGAACGCGCGCGCCAACAGACGCCGTCCTCCCGTTGCGGAAACGGGAGAGCCTGCGCAATCGGAAACGCAAAATGCGGAAGGGGCGATTGAGACGGAGCGGGACGCAATTGAAAAAAGTCAATGAAAAAAACGGGCGGAAGCCCGTTTTATTTTTGCGCCAAAAACAGTTCCAGCATGATTCTTTGCGTCTGAGTGTAGGAAACTACGGTAGGTGTTGAAGGCTCGGGAGGAGCAGGCTCGTTGCCCGGCGTGTCCGAAGGAGGAGACGGCTCCGTTACTACGGGCGGCTCCTTGTAGCTGCCTGTGCCGTCGGACTGCCCGTTGAGCTTTAAGTACAGATTGTTGAACCATTCTGAAATACCCGAAAAAAAGCTCGATTGCTTTGTCCAAAACAAAAATACGGAATATCTTTCCGTGCTTATAGCGTCGTCGATCATATCGTAAAAAGCGTCCTGCCCCTCGCTGTCCCCCGTCTGCGTGACGTACAGGCTCAGCAAGTCGTAGACGGTGTGTGTAAGTCCGCTGTACAGAACAAAGTCGTCGGAGCTTTTGAGGCATACGTAATTTGCAACTATGTTGGCTTCGTACTCCCGCATTACGCCTTTGGAATGCGCCATTTCGTGCGCCATGGTATGCGGCAGGTCGCAGGCGGGATTCTGAGTGTTTACGTTCGGCTCGCCGAAGGGCACGAAGGTTATGCCCGTCAGGGAGAGCGCGCTCATGAAAAAGCTTGACGCCATTCCCTTTGCCTGCGGGGTGTAGGGGCTGAAAAATCCGTCGAATTCGTCTAGACAGCGGAAATCGTTTTGCAGTATGTCGCCCAACTCTTTGGTTGTGTAGGGGTTTTCCACAATTCCGTCCGAGTCTCTTTTAAGCCGCGCGCTCACCTCGTTGAGCTTTGTCACGTAGTATTCGCAGGCGTCGAAAAGCGTCTCGTCGCTTACCGTAAAGTTTTCCTGCCCGAGCGGAATATAATTGCGGTTGTAGCATACGGAAGCAGTGGCGGTGTAGACGGAGGCGAAGCCCGTGCAGGCAACGGCTACAATTACCGCCACGCGCAGGGCGCGTAAGCCCTCTTTGCGTTTGAGATTTATTATTATGCGAACGATTGAAAAGACCGCTCCCGCAACCGCCGCCAAAATCAACAGCTCGTACATGCTTATGGGCAGCCACCCGAAAATGTGGGAGAAAAACCATACCCATGCTCGGGAAAAGGTGCGCGCCAAAAATTCGCATACGGAGGTGTTTGTTTTGAGCACGCATAAAACGACGAGTGCAATTACGCACACGCACAGCGCGATTAGCCAACCTTTGAGTTTGACGGGCTTTCGGGCGCTCGTTTCGCCGCGGTTTTCCGATTTTTTGTCTGACATACGACTATTATACCATATTATGCAAAAAAATAATAAGTCTTGCGAAAAAAAACTTTAATTTGCGCTCGGTTTGTGCTATAATCTTTTCAATCGACAGGAGTTTTATATGAAGGTAAAAGAGAGATTTCTTCGTTACGCCGCGACGGACACTGCGTCCGAACCCGATTTCCCCGAGACGCCAAGCACCGCCAAGCAGCGCGTATTTGCGGAAATGCTTTGCGACGAGCTGCGCGGCATGGGCGCGGAGGACGTAAAAATTACCGACAACGCATACGTTTACGCGCGGATTCCGTCAAACGTAAAGAGGGATATACCCAAAATAGGCTTTATCGCGCATCTTGACACCGCGCCCGCCGTGTCGGGGACGGGAGTCAAGCCCCGCGTCTTTGAAAATTACGACGGCGGGACGCTTGAAATAGGAAACGGCGTGAGTATACGCCCGGAGGAGTTTTGCCACCTTTCAAACTATATCGGGCAGGATATAATCACCTCGTCGGGGGATACTCTGCTCGGCGCGGACGACAAGGCGGGCATAGCGGAGATTATGGAGCTGTGCGAAATCCTGCTTTGCGACAAAAGCATAGAACACGGCGAAATAGGGGTGGCGTTCACTCCGGACGAGGAAATAGGTCACGGCGCGGCTCTGCTTGACATAGAGGGCTTCGGCTGCAAATACGCCTATACCGTTGACGGCGGCGCGCTCGGCGAGCTGGAATACGAGAATTTCAACGCCGCGCAGGCGGAAATCAGGATAAAGGGCGTGAGCATACATCCCGGCGACGCCAAGGGCAAGATGAAAAACGCTCTGCTAATTGCCAACGAGCTTGTATCCAAATTTCCCGTCGAACAGACTCCCGCAAAAACGGAGGGCTACGAGGGCTTTTTCCATTTCGACGAGTTGAACGCGACTGTGGAAAGCGCTAAGCTCGTCTGCATAATACGCGACCACGACGCCGAAAAATTTTCGGCTAAAAAGCAGTTTGTCCAAAAAGCCTGCCGCGAAATAAACGACGCTTACGGCGACGGAACGGCGGAGCTTGTCTTGAAGGACAGCTACCGCAATATGCGCGAAAAGATTTTGCCGCATATGCACCTGATAGAAAACGCGAAAAAGTCTATGGAAAACGCGGGAGTAAAGCCCGTCGTCGTCCCCATACGCGGCGGCACCGACGGAGCGCAGCTTTCTTTCAGAGGGCTGCCCTGCCCCAACCTCTGTACGGGCGGACACAATTTTCACGGGCTTAAGGAATATATTCCCGTGCAGTCCATGGAAAAAACGGTGGAAATTTTGCTGGGCATAGTGCGCCTGTACGCAAAGTCCGACAAATGATTTTTTAAACCGAATAAATATTTTTCTTGTACCGTATCCGCGGCATTGCAGCGGGACGGAAAAAGTATGCGGCTTTTTTGCTCCGCCTTTGGGCGGAGTTTTTTTTCGTGCGCAAAGGGGCTAAAAAGTATAAAACTTTTTAGCGTTTCATATTCTTTAACAGGCGGATTGTCCGACAAAAAATAATGAAAAAATAATTCCGATTTTTCTTCTGCGGAGCAGCCGCGGTTTCACGACGGTTATGAAACAACTTGTCCACACAGGACAAAGTGAAATTGTGGATAACTCTGTGGAAAAGTGTATAACCTACTAAAAATCGGCTGTTTTTTGCCGTTTTCGGTCATTTTTCCGCCCGTCAGAGGTTTTAAATGCGAAAAGAGAAAACTTATTTTTGGATTGCTTTTTTGCTTGTCGGTCTTTTGCTGGCGCTCAACGCGCTGCTGCTTTGTCTGAGAGAGGACGGAGACGCGCTGGACGTGTATCAGCGGTTTACCGTGTGCATCGACGCGGGGCACGGCGGAGTGGACGGGGGAGTTACCGGAGTCAATACGGGAGTAAAGGAGAGTGACCTCAACCTTTCCGTTTCGCGGCTTTTGAAGGAGCATTTTGAAAGCTGCGGCATAACCGTAGTCATGACGCGAAAAACCAAGGACGGTCTGTACGGCACGGCGACAAGCGGTTTCAAGCGCCGCGATATGGAAAAGAGAAGGGAAATCATAGAACAGAGCAAGCCCGATATGGTTATTTCAATCCATATGAACAAGTATTCCTCTCCGTCGCGCAGCGGTCCTCAGGTCTTTTTTCTGGAAAAGGGGTGCGCGGGAGAGGCGCTTGCCGTTTCTCTGCAAAACGCGCTCAACAAATTTACCGGCAATTCCCATTCCGCGCTAAGCGGCGATTATTTTATACTCAAATGCACCGAAAGTCCGAGCGTCATTGTCGAGTGCGGCTTTTTGTCCAACGCGGAGGACGAAAGAAAGCTTTCCGACAAGGAGTATCAGGCGCAGCTGACCAAGATTATTTTCGAGGGGGCGATGATGTATATGTATTCCGGCAATTTGCCCTGACGTCGTTTATTTTTATTCATCGCTTGAAAATTACGATTAGGGGGGGGCGGAAATATGCAAAATATGAATTATTTTCACAAACCGCAAAAATCGGCGTGAAAATTCAAAAATCGGCAGTAAAAGCAGGCAGTTTTCACAAAAAAGCATGATTTTAAAGATTTTTGTCGGTTAAATCGACATTTTCGAGGAAAGTGGCATATTTATTTTAATTATGTTATAAAATATTCTTTGACAATTCTTGACTTTCTCATTTTCGCGTCACTTACGCAATTTATCATATCTCACGTAAGATAAGTTCTTTTTTCAGTTTCGGCTTATCTTGCAGGCCAGTAACAGTTTAGTTACATTTTCATAACACCCTCCTTAATAAAATTAAGAGAATGCGGTTTTCGGCGCGCCAATGCCGGACGGTTCTCTTAATTTTATTTTTCCGCGTTTTTTATCCGCCCCGTTTTTCTTTGACTAAAATCCCGAAACGTGATAATATCTTTGTCGGGCGCAATGCCCTTCTACGGAGACGATATGGAATTAGCAAAACAATTGGCAGCCGAATTTAATTTGCAGGAAATTCACAGCGAAAATATAATATCGCTGATTGACGAGGGAAACACAATTCCCTTTATAGCGCGTTACAGGAAGGAAATGCACAACTCCTGCGACGACCAGGTGTTGAGAGAGTTCGCGGACAGGCTTACTTATCTGCGCAATCTTGCCAAGCGCAAGGAGGAGGTTTTCAACTCCGTCACCGAGCAGGGAAAAATGACCGACGAGGTGGCGGCGGCTTTGGAACGCGCGCAGACGCTTACCGAAGTGGAGGACGTGTACCGTCCCTTCAAGCAGAAGAAAAAGACGCGCGCGTCCGTCGCGATAGAAAAGGGGCTTCAACCTCTTGCCGACCTTATATACGCGCAGCAGACGACGGAAGGGGATATATCGGAGTTGGCCGCTCCTTTCGTAAACGCCGAAAAGGGAGTGGAAAACTCCGAACAGGCTCTCAAAGGCGCTGCGGACATAATAGCGGAAATGATTTCCGACGACGCCGAGCTGAGAAAGTCGCTCAGAGAGTTTCTCAAAAACGAGGCGGATATATCCACCAAGCAAATCAACCCCGAAAAGGAAGAGGGACGCGTATACGAAATGTACGCCGACCACAGCGAGAAAATCGCCAAAATTCCCGCGCACAGGGTGCTTGCGATAAATCGCGGCGAAAAAGAGGAGTGCTTGAAGGTCGGTATAGTAGAGGACAGGGAAGCCGCGCTTGCAAAGGTGAAGGCCGCCCACGTAAAGGGCGACAGCATTTTCAGAGGACTTTTGGAGGCTACGGCGGAGGACGCCTACGACAGGCTTATTTTCCCCTCCATAGAACGCGAGGTCAGAAACGAGCTGACCGACATGGCTAACGAACAGGCAATCAAAATGTTCGAGGTCAATCTGCGTCCGCTGCTCATGCAGCCTCCGCTCAAAGGCAAGACCATACTTGCGGTAGACCCCGCGTACAGGACGGGCTGCAAAATCGCGGTTATCGACCCGTCGGGCAACGTGCTGGACACGGGAGTGGTTTATCCCACGCCGCCGCAAAACCGCGTCGAGGAGGCGAAAGCCAAGCTGAAAGCCATGATAAAAAAGCACGGCGTGGACGTGATTTCAATCGGAAACGGCACGGCGAGCAAGGAGGCGGAGATTTTTGTCGCCGAGTTAATCAAAGAGTGCGACGCAAGGTTGAGCTACGCCGTAGTCAACGAGGCGGGGGCCTCGGTTTATTCCGCCAGCAAGCTGGGCGCGCAGGAGTTTCCCGAATTCGACGTTTCCATCCGCAGCGCGGTTTCGATAGCGCGCAGGCTCCAAGACCCTCTCGCGGAGCTGATTAAAATAGACGTGAAGAGCATAGGAGTCGGACAATATCAGCACGATATGCCGCAGAAACGGCTTACGGAGGTGCTTGAAGGCGTGGTGGAAGACTGCGTCAACAGCGTGGGCGTCGACCTCAACACCGCAAGTCCGAGTCTTTTAAGCTACGTCGCGGGACTTAATTCGGCTATTGCCAAGAACATAGCGGAATACAGAAAGACGGCTCCGTTTACCGACAGAAGTCAGCTTTTGAAGGTGAACAAGCTCGGTGCCAAGGCATTCGAGCAATGCGCGGGCTTTTTGCGCATACCTCAGGGCGAAAACGTGCTGGACAATACGGCGGTGCATCCCGAGGCTTACGGAGCGGTGGAGAAGCTTCTTGCCCACTTCGGACTCAGTGTGGACGACGTGAAGTCGGGCGGATTGAAGGAGCTGCCCGCTCTGATAGAAAAGGAAGGCAGACAAAAGGTGGCGGAGCTGGTCGGAGTGGGAGAGTTTACCCTCGACGATATTGTAAACGAATTGTTGAAGCCCGGCCGCGACATAAGAGACAGTCTGCCCACTCCCGTTTTAAGGAGCGATTTGCTTGACATAAAGGACTTGAAGCCCGGTATGGAGCTTGACGGCGTTGTGCGCAACGTCATAGATTTCGGCGTGTTTGTGGACATAGGCGTGCATCAGGACGGACTCGTGCACATCAGTCAGATAGCGGACGGATACATCAAGCACCCGTCGGACATACTCAGCGTGGGCGAAACGGTGCACGTCAAGGTGCTGGACGTAGACGTGAAAAAGAACAAAATCAGTTTGACCATGAAAACCTCGTTGAATCCCTTCGGCAAAAAGCCAAAGGAGGAGAGGAAGCCGCGTGCAAAGGACGACAAGCGGCGCGATTTCAAGGCAATCAGGCAGGAGCGCAAGGCAAAGGAAGAAGCGGGGCTCGAACAGGCTCTAAAAAGGCTTCAACAAAAATACGGCAGAAAGTAAAGCTTTTTGCGGGAGGCGGACAAAATGCTTAAATTGAAACAGGCGGAGCTTGAAGAAATAAAGGAAGTGCGAAAAAGCGTTTTCGGCGACGCGGATTTTGACGACGAGGGTCTTTGTCTGCACGTTTTGGCTCGCGACGGCGACGAAAAGGCGGGATGCGTATCGTTGAAAAAGGACGGCGATTTCGTCCGTATTTACGCGTTGGGAGTAAAAGAAAACCTGCGTGGAAAAATGACGGGAGAGGCGTTGCTTAAAATGGCGGAGTTTCTCTCTCTCAACCGCGATTGCAGGGAAACGTATGTGACGGTCGGGCAAAACGCGGGATTTTTTGAAAAATTCGGCTATAAAAAAACATCGGGAAACCGTATGGAGAAAAGCCTGTTTGACAGCTGCAACTGTTGTTCGCACAACTCCGATTGACTAAAACAATCACGTTGCGCGACTAAAATGCGGGATAAGGGATTCTGTTTGATAAAATGTCTTGGTTCAATTATATAGGACTGATTGTAATTTCGGTTATAATGATTCCCAATATCATATATGCGATTAAAAATAAAGGCGGTTTTCCAAACAGCTGCGGAAACAAAGCCGCAGAGCTTTTTGAGCAGATAGGCAGATACGGCTGCATTGCATTCATGGTTTTCAATATTCCGTTTACCTATTTCGGTTTTTGGTTTGATAAGGCTATGCTTGTATATGCAATCGTAAACTCTGTTTTGTGTGCGATTTACCTTGCCTGTTGGGCGATTTTCCGGAAAAATACTGTTGAAAAAGCGATATTGCTTTCGGCAATCCCGTCGTGCGTATTTTTGTTCGGAGGAATTATGCTTTTGAGTATTCCTTTAATCGTCTTTGCGATTGTATTCGCGCCTTGTCATATTTTGCTCAGCTGTAAAAATGTCTGTTAACCGTATTTTATCGAATACGAGACGGCGCACGGAGAATTTGAATCTCCGTGCGCCGTTTGTCCCGTAAAGCGTTGATAAGTTTGTTTTTTTGTGTTAAACTATATGCAATAAGGCAATGAATTTAAACGAAAAGCAAATTTCCCGAGAAAGGGCGCTGCGGCTCAATCCGCTGGTGCTTGCCTATGTGGGAGACGCGGTGCATGCTCTGTGGCTCAAAAGCAGGCTTGCGGTTTCTTCGGACAGAAAGGCGGGCGCTCTGAGCAAAATTTCAAACAGGCTTTTAAGCGCGAGGGCGCAAAGCGAGGCTTGCGACAGGCTGTCGGATTTTTTCGACGAAACGGAAAAAGACGTATTTCGCCGCGCGCGCAACTGCCACAACAATACGCCTGCCAAAAACGCCACGCTGGAACAATACAAAAAAGCGACGGGTCTGGAAGCGGTGCTGGGTTTTTTGTACGTCAGCGGAGACGCGGGGCGTATTTTGGAATTGTTGAATGCCGCTTACGAAAAGGGAGAGGAATTTATCTGATGAATATAGAAGGCAAAAACGCGGTAGGCGAGGCTTTGAGAGCGGGCACGACCATTGACGTTCTTTTGGTGGAAAAGGGAACAAACCACCCCTTGGTTGCGCAGGCGCGCGCGGCGGGGATAAAGATACAATTCGTTGACAGAAGCGTGCTGGAACGCGAAAGCTTAAGCAAGCGTCATCAGGGGTTCATTGCGCGCGCGACCGAATTCGATTATTGCGAGGTGGAGGATATTTTGGCAGAAAGCAAAAGATGCGGGGAGGACGCCTTTGTGGTGATTCTGGACGGAATCGAGGACCCGCACAATCTCGGCAGTATTCTCCGCGTATGCGAGTGTGCGGGAGTGCACGGAGTTATCATTCCCAAAAACCGCGCGGCAAGCGTCAACGATACGGCGGTGCGCACCTCCGCCGGCGCGAGTCAGTACGTAAAGGTGGCGCGCGTGGCAAACCTCTCCAACGCGATAGCGACGCTCAAAAAAGCGGGACTGTGGGTTTTTTGCGCCGATATGGACGGGCGCGAAATAACGGAGTGCAATCTTAAAGGTCCTCTTGCTCTTGTCATAGGCGGAGAGGACAGAGGTGTGAGTCGGCTGGTCAAGGAAAACTGCGACGGAGCGGTTTCTATAAAAATGAAAGGCAAAATAAACTCGCTCAACGCGTCGGTTGCGTGCGGAGTCGCCGTTTACGAGGCGTTGAGGCAGAGGGGTTGACATGGCGGGCGGCGACAGATACGAGGACGGCGCGCTTGCCGCAAAAGCGCGCGCGGGGGACGAGCAGGCGTTTGCCGAGCTGTTTTCAAGATACAAGGGAGTTGTGCGTTCCGTCAGCAACGGCTTTTTTCTTGCCGGCGGCGACCGCGAGGATTTGTTCGCGGAGGGGATGCTCGGACTTTACACGGCGATAAAGGACTTTGACTCGTCGAAAAGCAATTCGTTTTCGGCGTTTGCTTATCTGTGCGTTTTGCGCAGGGTTATCTCCGCTGTCAAGCAGTCCGGAAGCGGCAAAAACAAGGCGTTGTACAATTACATTCCCCTGAACGACGCCGTAGCGGAGGCTGTGGCGGATACCGAAAGCGACCCTCTTGAACGCGCAATCTTGAAGGAACAGCAGCAGTCTCTCGAAAACAAAATCAATACGAGACTTTCCGCCTTTGAAAAAAAAGCGGCGAACTTGTTTATGCAGGGCTATGCTTACGAGGATATAGCGGCGCGCTGCGGCAAAACCGTCAAGGCGGTTGACGGGGCCTTGCAGCGCGCGAGAAGAAAGTTACAGGAGAAGTGAAATGAGCTATCTTGCGCTTTACCGCAAATTCAGACCGCAAACCTTCGATGAAATCGTCGGACAGGATTTTGTGGTGACTACGCTCAAAAATCAGATAAAATCGGGAAATATCAGCCACGCTTATCTTTTTACCGGCACGCGGGGCACGGGAAAGACGACTGCCGCAAAGGTCTTTTCGCGCGCAATCAACTGTCTTAACCCCGTTGACGGCAACCCCTGCATGAAGTGCCGCAGCTGCCTTGACAACGGCGGTATGGATATTGTGGAGCTGGACGCGGCTTCCAACAACGGCGTGGAGTATATACGGGATATAAAGGAAAAGGTGCAGTACGCGCCCGGCTCGTCAAAATACAAGGTTTATATCATAGACGAAGTGCATATGCTTTCGCAGAGCGCCTTCAACGCATTTTTAAAAACTCTCGAGGAGCCGCCCGCGCACGCCGTTTTTATACTGTGCACTACGGAGGCCTACAAGATTCCGCAAACGATTTTGTCCCGCTGTATGCGTTTCGATTTCAAGCTGGTGGGCGTAGACAAGCTGGAAGCGCTTGTGGGAGACGTGCTTGTCAGGTCGGGCAAAAGCTTTACGCCCGAAGCGCTTAACGCCGTCGCTGTCGCGGGGGAAGGCTCCGCCCGCGATGCGCTGTCCGTCGCGGACAGGTGTATTGCTTTTTGCGGCGACAGGCAGCTGACCTACGATGACGTATTGAACGTGCTGGGCGCCAACGACGGGCGCACGGTAAACAAATTTGCGAGCTATATTCTCAACGGGCAATTGGCGGAGTTTCTGGTTTTGACCGACAAAACGGTCAGAGAGGGCAAAAGCGTAAATCTTTTGGCGCGCGATATAGCTGCGCAGTTGAGGGATATGGCTGTCATCAAGCTGTGCGACAATGCCCGAAAGCTCGTAAATGTTCCCGACAGCATGTATTCAGTGCTTGAAAGCTCGGCAAAGGACGTTTCCCTCAAAAAGCTTTTGTACGCAGCCGAGGTTTTCGGGCGCATCGACTCGGATTTGAGATTCGCGTTGAATCCGAGAATTCTGTTTGAAGCCACTGCAATCAAGGTGGCAAGCTCGAACGGAGAGGTGGACGCGGAGTCTCTCGACAGGAGAATCAGACAGCTTGAAAAAAGGTCGGCAGCCGCGCCTGCAAAAGCCGCGTCGGACGGGCAATCCTATGCCGTCCGGAACGAGGGGAAAACGGAGCAGCCGCGCACGGAGCCGGCTTTGCCCGCCGCGGGAGTCAAGGATTACAACGCGGCGCGCCGTGTGTGGGCGAGCGTTTTAAAAGAGGTGCATACTCTGGACGAGCCGATATTTTCCACTGTGTGTACCGAGGTGTCCGACTGCTACATTTTAAACGGCGAGCTGGTGCTTGAGCTTACCGCGGGGCAGCTGAATCTGCTGGGACAGAGGCAGAATACGGAAAAGTTGCAGAAATTGCTGTCCGACTGCGCGCCGCTCAGGCTGGTTCTGAAAAAGCGCGAAAAGCGCGGAGACGCGGAGGAAACCGTAGAAGCGTTCCGCAAGCTTGCGGGAAACAGCGAATTTATCGTAAACGAATAATTTAAATAAGGCAAAATAAAGGAGATTTAATATGGCAGGATTCAAAGGCGGCTTCGGCGGCGGAAATATGCAGGCAATGATGAAACAGGCGCAAATGATGCAGCAAAAGCTTGCCGACGCTCAGAAGGAGCTGGAAGAAATGGAAATCGAGGGCGAGAGCGGCGGCGGCATGGTCAAGGTCGTGTGCAACGGCAAAAAGGTTATTTCCTCAATCTCTATCGACCCCAAGGCGGTTGATCCCGACGACGTGGAAATGCTCGAAGACCTCATTGTGGCGGCAATCAACGACGCGTATTCCGTCGCCGACGAGGAGTACGAGGACAAAATGGGTATGTTCGGGGGCATGATTTGACTTGAAGGAGTTCATCGATCCCATAGCGCGCCTGATAAATCAATTCAACAAGCTGCCCGCTGTGGGCGGCAAGACGGCGCAGAGATACGCGCTTAAAATCCTCGACATGAGCGAAGGCGAGGTGGAGGAGTTCGCGAGGGTTTTGCTCGACACCAAGAAAAACGTAAAATATTGCTCCGTCTGCGGCAATTTTACCGAAGCGGGCGCCGACCCGTGCGATATATGCAGAAAGAGGGACAGCTCCGTTATCTGCGTGGTAAAGGACGCAAAGGACGTTTTCGCGCTGGAAAAGACGGGCGAATACGAGGGAGTGTATCATATACTCGGCGGCGTTCTGAGTCCGCTGGACGGAATCGGTCCGGAGCAGCTTAGGATAAAGGAGCTGCTCAAAAGAATCACGCCCGAGGTCAAAGAGGTCATAGTCGCCACAAATCCCAACGTGGAGGGCGAAGCCACCGCCATGTATCTCGCGCGCATTTTAAAACCTCTCGGAGTCAAGGTCACGCGCCCCGCGCAGGGAGTAAGCGTGGGCAGCGAGCTTGAATACGCCGACAGAGCCACGCTTGTTCAAGCGTTGGAAAACAGGCGCGTTTTGTGAGCGCGGGCATTTTGTGTACGGTTAAAAGGCGCGAAAAAGTCAAAAATCGAGAGTAAAGGAGATAAAAATGAAAGTAGCGGTAACTTACGAAGACGGAAAAGTTTTTCAGCACTTCGGGCATACGGAATATTTCAAAATCTACGATGTGAAGGACGGCAAGGTTGTCGGTTCGGAAATAATTCCCACCGACGGCAGCGGCCACGGCGCGCTGGCGGGTTTTCTCGCGGCCCACAAAGCCGACGCTCTGATTTGCGGCGGAATAGGCGGCGGAGCGTTAAACGCGCTTTCCGAAGCGGGTATAAGAGTGCTTGCGGGAGTCTCCGGCGATGCGGACAGCCGTGTCGACGAGTTTGTCGAAGGCACGCTTGTTTTCGGTACGGAGGCAAATTGCTCGCACAGCCACGAACACGGGGAAGGCGGCTCGTGCAAAGAGCACGGCTGCGGTCACGGCAGCTGCGGCAAATGATTTTCAAAACAAACAAAAAACAGCCTGTCTTGCCGACAGGCTGTTTTACTATCTCAAACTGTTGAAATCGTCCTTGGAAAAAGGCTGTTCGTCGGACTGCGGGTCGTCCGAAACGCGTTCTTCTATCATGCGGTAACGGAAAACTCCGATTACAACGCCGATTGCGCCGCCGATAAAAAACAATATGCCCAAGCCCAACAAATTCTCGCCGCTTGTAAACCACTTTATCAGGCAAAAAATCGGGACGCCTATTGCCGCTGCCGCGCTGCCGACAATCGTGCCGACGGCGCTTCCTTTCAGTCTGCTTTTGAAATATCTCATTTTTAATCCTCCTCGGTACGATTATTGTATCAACAGGGGGTTGGCGTGTCAATCGATTTTCATCAACGTCACCGTCGCGTCGCAGGCTATGGCTTTTCCGCCGCCGATTGTGCCTTGCTTTTCGGCGGTTTTCGCGGAAATGTTGACAAGCTCCGCGGGGACGTCGAGCATTTTTGCGACGGAGGCTCTGATTGCGGGTATGTGGGGCGCGAGCTTCGGCTTTTGTGCTATCAGGTCGGCAGCCGCGAACATGACGGCAAATCCCTTTTCCCTCGCGCGCTTTGACGCTTCGTAAAGAAATATGCTGCTGTCCGCGTCTTTGAATTTTTCGTCGCTGTCGGGGAAAAGGCAGCCTATATCCCTTTCTCCCGCGGCGCACAGCAGCGCGTCGGTCAGGGCGTGGAGCAATACGTCCGCGTCGGAGTGCCCTTTGAGTCCCGCGTCGCAGGGGATTTCCCTGCCGCCCAAAATCAGCCTTCTGCCTTTTTCGAGCGTGTGCAGGTCAAACCCGCACCCCGTCCTTATGTCGGGGAGGTCGGAGGGATAGGTGATTTTTTTGTTCGAGGTTTCTCCTTCCACAAAATTAAGACTGCCGAATTTGCCGAAATATACCGTCGCGTCGTCTGCGGCGGCTCCGTCCCGCTCGGCGTATGCCTGTTTTATTTTTTCCGCGTCGAAGGTCTGAGGCGTTTGCGCGAGTCTGACGCCGTTTCTGTCAACGGGAGCGCCGTTGAAATAAACGCTGTCCGACGAGGGGACGACGGGCACGGCGCTGCCGTGCTTTTCCGCCTGTTCAAAGCAGATTTTTGCAAGCGCTTCCGACAGAAAGGGGCGCGCGCCGTCGTGAACGGCAACGGTTCGACAGCGGGAGGACAGGGCGTCAAGCCCGTTTAAGACGGACTGCTGTCTCGTTTTCCCCCCCGCGACGATTTTTACGGCGGGCATGGAAGCGAACAGCGTGCGCGCTTTTTCGACGTCGTTTTCGTTTACCACGACGATTGCCTCCCCGCATAAATGGAGAAAGGGCAGCGTCGCTCTCAACAGAACGGGGGCGCCGCAAAAATTAAGGAAAATTTTGTCGCCGTTAAATCTTTCGCCTTTGCCTGCGGCGACTATGACTGCGCTTCTCATTTTTCGGTTTCTCCGATGATTTCGTACATGTCGGCGGCTTCCTCCTTTCTTACGCTTTCGCGCAGCTCTTTGACCGCGAAGGTCAAATCGAACCCCGCAAAGGAAATGTTTACCACGTCTCCCGTTTTGAGCTGCACGCCGGGCTTTGCCGTCCTTCCGTTTACGCTCACCTTGCCGCCCGCGCACGCCTCGTTGGCGACCGTGCGTCGTTTGAGGATTCTGCTCACTTTCAGAAATTTATCAAGTCTCATATCGTTTTTTCTCCGCGTCGTTGTCGGTTTTCAATTATATGCGGCGCAATTTTTTTCCGCCCGCATAGATTTTAACATTTATCCGAATTTATTTCAATCAAAATGGGGGAGGCGCGGTTCAGTCGCCGTCCGACAAAAAAACGCCGTTTTTTCGGCGTTCAAAAATGAAAAAATTTTTATTTATTTTTTTATGAAAAAATTTACGAAAAATGGCTTGACTATTGACTTTTGTTTAAGTAAAATGACTTAATGCAGTAATATGCCCAATTTTGCCCTGCCGTCTTTATTTTGCGGCGCGGAAGCAAAATCGGGTGAGGGGAACGTCGCAACGTCTAAATATATTTTACACCAAGACGGTGTTCAATGCAACATATTTACTGAAATTTCCAAAATTTTTTTTCGAGGTGCTTAAATGCGGAACATTCGGACTCAAAGATTCGGCAATACGGAACGCAAAACCTTTTCCAGAATCAAGGAAGTGCTCGACCTGCCCAACCTGATAGAGGTGCAGAAAAATTCCTACGACGCTTTTGTGCGCGAGGGCATCAGAGAGGTATTCGACGACTTCTCTCCCATAGTGGATTATTCGGGAAGATTCGAGCTGCAATTTTTGGAGCACGCGTTGGATTTCAAAAGCAAGTACAGCGAAAACGAGTGCCGCGAAAGGGACGCCACCTATGCGGCGCCGCTCAAAATCAAGGTCAGGCTGATTAGAAACGACACGGGGGAAATTATGGACCAGGAGGTCTTTATGGGCGATTTCCCGCTGATGACGGACAACGGCAGCTTTATCATCAACGGGGCGGAGCGCGTGGTGGTCAGTCAGCTGGTCAGGTCGCCCGGCGTTTACGCGGCGAGCGAGCTGGACAAGAGCGGCAAGCGCAAATACGACACCACCGTCATACCCAACCGCGGAGCGTGGCTCGAATTTGTGCATGACGCAAACAACAACATACTTTACGTTCACGTGGACAGAAACCGCAAGCTGCCCGCGACCGTGCTTTTGAGAGCCATAGGCATTTCGGGCGACGACGAAATAGCCGCCTTGTTCGACAACGACGAAACCATTTTGCGCACCTGCGAAAAGGACACAAGCAAAAACGAGCGCGAGGGTCTGCTTGAACTTTACAAGCGTCTGCGCCCGGGCGAAATACCCACCGAGGAGTCGATTAAAAAGCAGCTGACCGACCTGCTGTTCGACGCAAAGCGTTACGACCTGGCAAAGGTGGGACGCTACAAATTCAACAAAAAGCTGTCGCTTGCCAACAGAATTATGGGCTACCGCGACCACAGCACCCGTTACGTAACCTATACCCTTGCGGAAAATCTTTCCGTTGATGTCGATACCGCAGAGGGGAAAAAGACAATTGAGCTTGGCAAGGCGGGAGACGAGATTACCGAAGAAAAAGCCCGCGCCATTCAGAACAGCGGCGTAAACGTCGTTTATATAGAGAGCAACGGGCAAAAGGTCAAGGTTATCGGCAACAATACGGTGGATATTCTTTATTACCTCAAATTGGTTAATCCGGAGTTTGCCAAATACGATTTCAAGGCGCTCGGAATCAACGAATACGTCAATCTGACCGTTTTGAAGGACATACTCGCGCAGAATCTCCCCGTAGACGAGACGGTGGAGCTTATTTCCAAGTCGCGCGACGGGCTTATTCCCCGCCATATCACGAGGGAGGACATAATCGCCACCGTTTCCTACAATCTCAACCTCAAACACGGAGTGGGGCAGGTGGACAACATAGACCATCTGGGCAACCGCCGCGTAAGAAGCGTGGGAGAGCTGCTGCAAAATCAGTTCCGCATAGGAATAGCGCGTTTGGAGCGCGTCATACGCGAGCGTATGGCTATTCAGGAAATAGACAAGGCGACTCCGCAGAGCCTGATAAACGTGCGCCCCGTGAGCAGCGCAATCAAGGAGTTTTTCGGCTCCTCTCAGCTGTCGCAGTTTATGGATCAATCCAACCCGATTGCCGAGCTGACGCACAAACGCAAGCTGTCGGCGTTGGGACCCGGCGGTCTCAACAGGGAGCGCGCGACCTTTGACGTCAGAGACGTTCACTATTCGCATTACGGCAGAATGTGCCCGATAGAGACGCCCGAAGGACAGAACATAGGACTGATAACTTCACTGGCGGCGTTTGCAAGAATCAACGAATACGGCTTTGTGGAAAGCCCTTACCGCCGCGTGGACAAGGAGCGCAAGGTGGTTACCGACGAAATCGAGTATCTCACGGCGGACAGGGAGGACGGCTTTATCGTCGCGCAGGCAAACGAGCTGCTGGACGAAAACGGCTGGTTTGTCAAGGAGCGCGTCACCTGCCGTTACCGCGAGGACATAAAAGAGTTCCGCAGCGACATGGTAGACTATATGGACGTAAGCCCCAAACAGCTCGTATCCGTGGCAACAAGCCTTATTCCGTTCCTTGAAAACGACGACACCAACCGCGCGCTCATGGGTTCTAACATGCAGCGTCAGGCAGTGCCGTTGTTGAAGCCCGAAGCGCCGATAGTGGCTACCGGCATCGAGCACCGCATCGCATACGACAGCGGCGTAATGGTCATATCCAAGGAGGACGGCGTGGTCAACCGCGTTTCCGCCGACAAAATCGAGGTGAGGGACACTCACGGTCTTGTCCATTCTTATCCTCTCAAAAAATTCGTGCGCAGCAATCAGGGCACCTGCATAAATCAACGTCCGATTGTCAACGTGGGACAGGTCGTAAAGGCGGGCGACATAATCGCCGACGGTCCGTCTACAAGCGCGGGCGAGCTTTCGCTCGGCAGAAACATCCTGATAGGCTTCATGTCCTGGGAGGGCTACAACTATGAGGACGCCATTCTCATAAGCGAAAACCTCGTCAAGGAGGACGTGTTCACGTCCATTCACATAGAGGAGCACGAGACTGAAACGCGCGATACCAAGCTCGGTCCCGAAGAAATCACGCGCGATATTCCCAACGTCGGCGAGGACGCTTTGAAGGACCTCGACGAGGAGGGTATTATCAGAATAGGCGCGGAGGTCCATCCGGGAGACATTCTGGTAGGAAAGGTAACGCCCAAGGGAGAAGCGGAGCTTACGCCCGAGGAGCGTCTGCTGCGCGCGATATTCTCCGAAAAGGCGAGAGAGGTAAGGGATACCTCGCTGCGCGTGCCCAACGGCGAGGAGGGCATTGTCGTAGACATCAAGATTTTCACGAGAGAGAACAAGGACGAGCTGGACCCCGGCGTCAACAAGCTGGTCAGGGTTTATATAGCGCAGAAGCGCAAAATATCCGTCGGCGACAAAATGGCGGGACGCCACGGCAACAAGGGCGTTATCAGCCGCATACTGCCGCAGGAGGATATGCCTTTTATGGAGGACGGCACACCCTTGCAGATAGTGCTCAATCCTTTGGGCGTGCCTTCGCGTATGAACATAGGTCAGGTTCTCGAAGTGCACCTCGGGCTTGTTGCCAAGCTTTTGGGGTGGAAGGTGGCTACTCCGGTTTTCGACGGAGCGACGGAAACGGACATCAAGGAGCTGTTCGAGCAGAATTGCATGACCAATCCTGCTACCAACAAGGTTGACGGCAAGGTGACGCTTTACGACGGCAGAACGGGACTTCCCTTTGAAAACCGCGTCACCGTGGGCTATATGTATATGCTCAAGCTCATTCACCTTGTGGACGACAAAATCCACGCGAGGAGCACGGGACCTTACAGTCTTGTCACGCAGCAGCCTTTGGGCGGCAAGGCTCAGTTCGGCGGACAGCGTTTCGGCGAAATGGAGGTGTGGGCGCTCGAAGCTTACGGCGCTTCCAACATTTTGCAGGAAATTCTTACCGTCAAGTCGGACGACGTCGTGGGCAGAGTAAAAACTTACGAATCCATAGTAAAGGGCGACAATATTTCCGACCCGGGTATTCCGGAGTCCTTCAAGGTGCTGATAAAGGAGTTGCAGGGACTTGCGCTCGACGTAAAGGTGCTTTCCGAGGACAACGAGGAAATTCAGATAATAGACAGTTCCGATACAGAGCTTGACTACGCCGACTTTATCAACAAGGCTAAGGAAGAAAAGAAAGAAAAGATTTTGAGCTTCGACGAAAACGAAGAAATAGACATTTTGGCGGACGATTTCAGCTTCGACGACGAGGAAATGGACGAGGACGAGGAGTTCGACATTCAGGATTTGTTCGACGATGACGAAACGGACGAGGACGAGGAGTTTTGAGGAGGGAAGATAAATGTACGAGCTTAACAATTTCGATTCAATACAGATAGGTATCGCTTCCCCGGAAAAAATCAGAGAGTGGTCTTACGGAGAAGTCACCAAGCCCGAGACCATAAATTACAGGACAACCAAGCCCGAAAAGGACGGTTTGTTCTGCGAAAAGATTTTCGGTCCGACAAAGGATTGGGAGTGCCATTGCGGCAAATACAAGAGAATCCGTTACAAGGGCGTCATCTGCGACAAGTGCGGCGTCGAGGTCACTCGCGCCAAGGTGCGCCGCGAGCGCATGGGGCACATCGAGCTTGCCGCACCGGTAAGCCACATCTGGTATTTCAGAGGCGTGCCGAGCAGAATGGGGCTTTTGCTGGATATGTCGCCCAAGCTTTTGGAGCAGGTTCTGAATTTCGCAAGCTTCGTGGTGCTTGACCCCATGGCGACGTCGCTTGCAAAAAAGCAGGTGCTTACCCCCAACGAGCACAGAGAAGCGGTTGAGACCTACGGCGCCGCCAATTTCAAGGTGGGCATGGGCGCAGAGTCCATCAAAGAGCTTCTCATGGAGGTGGACCTCGAAAAGGAAGCCGAGCAGCTAAGAAAGACGCTGGAAAAGGCTACGGGACAAAAACGTATCAGGGCAATCAAACGTCTTGAAATAGTCGAGTCCTTCCGCCGCTCGGGCAACAAACCCGAATGGATGGTTCTGGACGTGCTGCCCGTTATTCCTCCGGAGCTGAGACCTATGGTTCCGCTGGACGGCGGCAGATACGCGACAAGCGACCTCAACGACCTTTATCGCCGCGTTATAAACAGAAACAACAGACTTAAAAAGCTCAAGGAAATCAACGCTCCCGATATACTGATTCGCAACGAAAAGAGAATGCTTCAGGAGGCGGTGGACAGCCTGATTGACAACAGCAGAAGCAAGCGTCCGCACAGCGGCGCAGGCAACAGAGAGCTTAAATCCCTGTCGGGGCTTTTGCGCGGCAAGCAGGGGCGTTTCCGTCAGAACCTTTTGGGCAAGCGCGTTGACTACTCCGGCCGTTCCGTTATCGTGGTCGGTCCAGAGCTTAAACTGCATCAGTGCGGTCTCCCCAAGGAAATGGCTTTGGAGCTGTTCAAGCCCTTTGTCATGAAAAAGCTGGTGGAAACCAATCAGTGCCAAAACATCAAGAGCGCAAAGCGCAGAATAGAACGCGCGGACAGCAAGGTGTGGGACGTGCTGGAAGAAGTCATCAAGGACCACCCCGTCATGCTCAACCGCGCGCCTACGCTGCACAGGCTTTCCATACAGGCGTTTGAACCCGTGCTCATAGAGGGCAGAGCGCTTAAACTGCACCCTCTCGCCTGCACGGCTTTCAACGCGGACTTTGACGGCGACCAAATGGCGGTTCACGTGCCGCTTTCGGTGGAAGCGCAGACGGAAGCGAGATTCCTCATGCTTGCGTCCAACAATATCATGAAGCTTTCCGACGGCAAGCCCGTTATTTCGCCCACGCAGGATATGGTTATGGGGTGCTATTACCTCACAATCGAAAAAGAGGGCGCAAGAGGCGAGGGAAAGGTGTTCAGCGATGTGGACGAGGCAATCCTTGCCTACAACGCGGGAGACATCGAGCTTCAATCTGTGGTCAAAATAAGAGTAACCAAGGAAATAGACGGCGAAAAGCTAAGCACGCTTTTAACCACCACCGTCGGAAGAATGATTTTCAATCAGGCTATTCCTCAGAATCTCGGCTTCTGCAAGAGAGAGACAAAGGAGGATTACCTCAAAAACGAAATAGAATATCTTGTGGGCAAAAAGCAGCTGAGTCAGATTGTGGAGAGCTGCTTCAAGGTCAACGGAGCTACCGTTACCTCCGAGGTGCTTGACAGAATAAAAGCGCTCGGCTACAAGTATTCGACAATCGGAGCGGTCACCGCAAGCATATTCGATATGCACATCCCCAAGGAAAAGCAGGAAATCCTTGCCGACGCCGACACGGAAGTGCTCAAAGTCGAGGAGCTTTACAACATGGGTATGGTTACGGACGACGAGCGTTACAAAAAAGTTGTCGGAATCTGGAAAGAAGCCACCGACAAGGTTACCGAAAAGCTCAAAGGTACCCTCGACAAATTCAATCCTATCTGGATGATGGCAAACTCCGGCGCGCGCGGCAGCATGAACCAAATCAGACAGCTGTCCGGTATGCGCGGACTCATGACAGACCCGAGCGGCAAAACCATAGAACTGCCCGTCAAGGCGTGCTTCCGCGAGGGACTTACCGTTTTGGAATACTTCATTTCTTCGCACGGCGGACGCAAAGGTCTTGCGGATACGGCGTTGAAAACTGCCGACTCGGGATACATGACGCGCCGACTCGTAGACGTAAGCCACGACGTGATTGTGCGCGAGGAGGATTGCGCGCACGGCGGCAAGCCGCAGGGCATGTGGATTTCCGCAATCACGGGAAGCTCGGAAAACGAAGTGATCGAAAAGCTGGAAGACAGAATTATCGGCAAATATACGATAGACGACGTGGTGCACCCGCAGACGGGAGAGGTGCTTGCGCCTGCCGACAGCATGATAACCGACGAGCAGGCCAAAGCGATTGTGGACGCCGGCATAAAGAAGGTTTATCTGCGCACCATTTTGAGCTGCCGCAGCAAGCACGGTATATGCAGCAAATGCTACGGCAAAAATATGGCTACGGGCAAGCCCGTGGATTTGGGCGAAGCGGTAGGCGTTATTGCCGCGCAGAGCATAGGCGAGCCGGGAACGCAGCTCACCATGAGAACGTTCCATACCGGCGGCGTGGCAACCGCGGACGACATAACTCAGGGTCTGCCCCGCGTCGAGGAGCTTTTCGAGGCGAGAAAGCCCAAAGGACTTTCCGTTCTCAGCGAAACCTCGGGCACTGTCGCGATAGAGGAAAAGAACGGCAAGAAGGACGTTGTGGTAACCGACGCGAACGGCGTGGCGAAATCCTATTCCATACCTTTCACCGCGCGTCTCAAAGTGCATGACGGCGACGTGATAGAAAGCGGCGATATGCTTACCGAAGGCTCCATTTACCCGCAGGATTTGCTGCGCATAAAGGGACTTAAAGCGGTGCAGGAGTATCTTGTCAAGGAAGTGCAGTCCGTCTACCGTATGCAGGGCGTCGAAATAAACGACAAGCACGTGGAAATCATCGTGCGTCAGATGATGCGCAAGGTCAAGGTGGAGGACGGCGGCGATACGGAGCTGTTGCCGGGCGAGCTTGTGGATATTTTCAAGTTCGAGGAGGCCAACACGGATATTCTGGAAAAGGGCGGCAGACCGGCCACCGCCAAGCGCACGCTGCTCGGCATCACAAAGGCGGCTCTCGCCACCGACAGCTGGCTGTCCGCGGCGTCCTTCCAGGAAACGTCGAGAGTGCTTACCGAAGCGGCAATCAAGAACAAGGTCGACCCGCTTTACGGACTGAAGGAAAACGTAATTATCGGCAAACAGATTTCGGCAGGGACGGGGCTTGCGGAGTACCGCAACGTTCAGATAAAGGAAGTCGTCGAAAGGAGCGACAGAGAGCAGTTTTAAAAAAACGCTTGACTTAGGCTGCGCGTTTTGATATTATTGCTTTTGGTGTACCGAAAAATGGACGTAGACCGAACAGAAAACAAAAACAGGGTTGTCGGACTGAGAGAGGTGTTGGCCTCTCTCAAGGAGGACAAAATCAGCAAAATTTATCTCGCCAAAGACTCCGACGCGGCGTACAAGGAGCGCGTGCTTACGGCTGCGCTCGAAAAAAACGTTCAGGTCGAGGTGGGAGGAACAAGCGCCGAGTTCGCGGAGAAATGCGGACTCGCGCACAATCGCGCTTCCGTGGTGGGAGTGCTCAAACACTGACGATATATCTCGCGAGAGTTTTTATATCCGACAAAATATCACAAGGAGGTAACAAATGGCAACAATCAATCAGTTGATCCGTCAAGGCAGGGAAAGAGCGGAGGAAAAGTCCAAGTCGCCGTTGCTCAACGGATGCCCTCAGAAAAGAGGCGTCTGTCTGAACGTGACTACCACTTCTCCCAAAAAGCCCAACTCGGCTTTGCGCAAGATTGCGAGAATCCGCCGCACCAACGGTGAGGAAGGTACGTGCTACATTCCCGGCGAAGGTCACAACTTGCAGGAGCACAGCGTGGTGTTGATTCGCGGAGGCAGAGTCAGAGACCTGCCCGGCGTGCGTTATCACATCATCAGAGGCACGCTTGACGCCGCCGGAGTCGCAAACAGAAAGCAGGCTCGCTCCAAGTACGGCGCAAAACGTCCCAAGAAATAATTTTTCCAACTGATTACGGCACAAATTGTGAAGGTCGGATAGGTTTTGTCCGTTGTTCACGATAGGCAGTATGCGTTTAAGGCGCAGAAGTTTCTCCGGAGTTTTCCGTGCAGTCAGCCGTATCAAGGTCCATCGGACAAAATCAAAAATTTTCGAATATTGAAAGGAGGTATATTATGCCGAGAAGAAGCGGCGTACCCAAAAGAGAAGTTCTGCCCGATCCCGTTTACAACAGCACAGTCGTGACAAAGGTTGTCAATCAGATTATGCTTGACGGAAAGAAGGGAATCGCGCAGGAAATCGTTTACGGTGCATTCGATACAATCAAAGAAAAAATGAATCTTGACCCCATGGAAGTTTTCAATCAGGCGATTAACAACATTATGCCTGTGTTGGAGGTCAAGGCAAGGCGTGTCGGCGGCTCCAACTATCAGGTGCCTATGGAAATCAGACCTGACAGAAGGCAGACGCTGGCAATAAGATGGCTGGTGCTTTACGCCAGAAAGAGAAGCGAAAAACAAATGTACCTGAGGCTTGCGGGCGAGCTTATGGACGCCTACAACAGTCAGGGCGGAGCCTTCAAAAAGAAGGAAGACGTGCACAAAATGGCGGAAGCCAACAAAGCGTTTGCACATTATCGTTGGTAACGGGAGAAAAGACAGGTGGCAAGAACATATCCTTTGCGCGAGGTGCGTAACATCGGAATCATGGCGCACATCGACGCGGGAAAAACTACGACAAGCGAAAGAATCCTGTTTTTCACCGGCAAAACCAGAAAGTTAGGCGAAACGCACGAGGGCACTGCGGTTATGGACTCCATGCAGCAAGAGCAGGAGAGAGGCATAACCATAGCCAGCGCCGCTACCACGGTGCATTGGGTAAACAAGGACAACGGCGTTGACTATCGCATAAACCTGATAGACACGCCGGGACACGTTGACTTTACGGTAGAGGTGGAGCGCTCTTTGAGAGTGCTCGACGGAGCCGTCGCGGTGTTCTGCGCCAAGGGCGGCGTGGAGCCTCAGAGCGAAACGGTCTGGCATCAGGCGACCAAGTACAAGGTTCCGAGAATCGCGTTTGTCAACAAGATGGACATCAACGGCGCCGACTTCGACAACGTGGTCAACATGATAAGGGAGCGCCTCAAAGCCAATGCCATGCCCCTCCAACTGCCAATCGGCAAGGAGGAGAATTTCAAGGGAATTGTAGACGTCATAAAGATGAAAGCCTATTTCTACAACGACCCTACCGGCATGAGCGTTGACGAAGGGGAAATCCCCGCCGACATCAGGGCGCGTGCGGAGCAGGCGAGAGCCGATTTGGTGGAGTTCGTCGCGGGGCGCGACGACGTGCTTATGGAAAAGTTCCTAGAAGGCAAGGAAATTTCCGTAGAGGAAATCAAGGCGGGCGTGCGCAGCGCGGTGATTGCGCTCGAGCTCAATCCCGTTTTCTGCGGTACGGCTTACAAAAACAAGGGAATACAGCTTTTGCTGGACGCCATTACCGATTATCTTCCCTCTCCTATAGATATCGACCACGTCGTGGGATTCAATCCCGACGAGCCTGAAAAGGAAGAGGAGAGAAAAGCCGACGACAACGAGCCTTTCTGCGGGCTGGCGTTCAAAATCGTCTCCGACCCGTTTGTGGGCAAGCTGGCGTATGTGCGCGTTTACAGCGGCACTCTCAAATCGGGTACTTACGTTTACAACGCGAGCAAGGGCAAGCGCGAGAGGATTGCAAAGGTTTTGCAGATGCACTCGGCGCAGAGGGTGGAAATTCCCGAAACCTACGCCGGCGAAATCGTCGCCGTGGTAGGACTCAGAGAAACTTCCACGGGCGACACTCTGTGCGACGAAAAGCATCCTATCGTGTTGGAAAATATGGTTTTCCCCGACCCCGTCATCAAGGTGGCGATTGAGCCGAAAACCAAGCAGGGACAGGAAAAGATGGGCATAGCTCTGGCAAAACTTGCCGAGGAGGACCCCACCTTCAAGACCTACACCGACAACGAGACGGGACAGACAATCATCGCAGGCATGGGCGAGCTTCATCTGGAAATCATCGTGGACAGACTGCTCAGGGAGTTCAAGGTGGAAGCCAACGTCGGTCAGCCGCAGGTGAGCTACCGCGAAACTATCAGAAAGAGAGTTGAAGCGGAGGGCAAATACGTAAGGCAAAGCGGCGGCAAGGGACAGTACGGTCACTGCAAAATCATTCTGGAGCCCACGGAACCCGGAACGGGCTACGTTTTCGAAGACCAAACTGTCGGCGGCTGCATACCCAAGGAGTATATTCAGCCCATCAATATGGGTATTCAGGCGGCTGCAAAGACGGGCGTGCTTGCGGGCTACGAGGTGGTGGACTTCAAGGTTACCGTCGTGGACGGAAGCTACCACGAGGTGGACTCTTCGGAAATGGCATACAAGGTGGCAGGCTCCATGGCGTTCAAAGAGGGATGTCAGAAAGCCAACCCCGTGCTGCTCGAACCCATGATGAAGGTGGAGGTCACGGTACCCGACGATTATCTGGGCGACGTCATGGGCAACATTTCAAGCAGACGCGGAAACCTCACGGGCATAGATATGCGCAACGGCATACAGGCAATCCACGCGTTTATTCCGCTTTCGGAAATGTTCGGTTACGCGACCGATTTGAGAAGCAGGACGCAGGGCAGAGGCAACTTTACGATGCAGTTTGACCACTATGACGAAATACCCAAAAACATAGCGGAAAAAATCATCGGCAAAAAATAAGAGCGCTGCCGCAAAGTTAAAAAAACAGTTGCAAAAAAAATTATCTTATATTATAATAAACGCAAAGTTTATTAAAATTTCAAATTAAAAATTTTAGTGGAGGACACTCAAAATGGCAAAACAAAAGTTTGACAGAAGCAAGCCCCACGTCAATATCGGTACCATAGGTCACGTTGACCACGGCAAGACCACTTTGACTGCGGCTATCACCATGGTTATGGCTATGCAAGGCAAAGCCGAAGTTATGCGTTATGACCAAATCGACAAGGCCCCCGAAGAGAAAGCGAGAGGCATCACAATAAACACAGCTCACGTTGAATATCAGACGGACGCGCGCCACTATGCGCACGTTGACTGCCCGGGACACGCGGACTACGTCAAAAACATGATTACCGGCGCGGCGCAGATGGACGGCGCAATCCTCGTCGTTTCCGCAGCCGACGGTCCCATGCCTCAGACAAGAGAGCACATCCTGCTCGCAAGACAGGTTAACGTTCCTTACATCGTCGTGTTCATGAACAAGACCGACCTTGTTGACGACCCCGAGCTTATCGACCTGGTCGAAATGGAAGTCAGAGAGCTTCTCTCCAAGTACGGATTCCCCGGCGACACGCTTCCCGTCATCAAGGGCAGCGCCAAGGTCGCTATGGACGCCGCCATCGAGGGCAAGGACATCTCCGACCCCGTTTACGACTGCATAAAAGAGCTTATGAAGGCCGTTGACGAGTACATCCCTACTCCCGAAAGAGCTACGGACAAGCCTTTCCTTATGCCTGTCGAGGACGTTTTCACCATCACGGGACGCGGCACCGTCGCAACCGGCAGAGTGGAGAGAGGCGAAATCAAGCCGCTTGACAACGTTGAAATCGTCGGTTTGGAGGACGAACCCAAAAAGACGGTCGTCACAGGCGTCGAAATGTTCAGAAAGCTTTTGGACGTCGCTTATGCGGGCGACAACGTAGGTCTGCTTTTGAGAGGTATTCAGAGAAACGAAGTGGAGAGAGGACAGGTTATCGCCAAGCCCGGCACCATTCATCCCCACAAGGATTTCGAGGCTCAGATATACGTTCTGACCAAGGAAGAGGGCGGTCGTCACAGCCCGTTCTTCAACGGCTATCGTCCTCAGTTCTATTTCCGTACCACGGACGTTACCGGCTCCATCGAGCTGCAGAAAGGCGTTGAAATGGTTATGCCCGGCGACAACACCACCATCACCGTCAAGCTCATCACCCCCATCGCTATCGAAGAGGGACTGCGCTTCGCAATTCGCGAAGGCGGCAGAACGGTCGGCTCCGGCGTTGTTACCAAAATTCTCAACTGACAATTTTCAAGCAAAGTCCGCAGACATTGTGTCTGCGGACTTTTTTCGGCAAAGCTCGGACGTTTGCCGCCGTCGGGAAAAAATATCTTGAAAAAAGCGTTTTTTTTGGGTTTTGTCCGATTTTTTGCTTGACAAAATCTTCGGTCTTTGCTAACATAAACAAGCACTCTTTTAAGGGGTGCAAATTTTTGCACTGAAAAATTTTAGGAGATATTACGATGGCTAATACCAAGGGCAACAGAGTTAAGATAACTTTGGCTTGCACGGAGTGTAAACAACGTAACTACGACGGTTACAAAAACAAAAAGAACACCACCGACAGACTGGAGCTTAACAAATATTGCAGATTCTGCAAAAAACACACCGCGCACAAGGAAGCCAAATAATTTTAATTGGACAACCTTGCGCCAACTGAAAGAGGGTTGAACTATGGCGAAAAACAATCAAGTCGGCAATAAAAAGCCCAACGTATTCAGACGTTTCGGCAATTTTTTGGGCAAGAGCGCGTCTGAACTTAAAAAGGTCACGTGGCCGTCCTTTGCGACCGTCGTAAAAAATACGGGTATCGTTTTGGCTGTCGTTATATTCTTTACGTTGATTATCGGCGCCGCCGATTTCGGTCTTTCCGCAGCGCTCAAAGCGCTTACGGGCGTGTCGTAAAAATCGGTGGGAAATGAGCGAAAACAAGGAAGCCAAGTGGTATATTCTGCACACCTATGCGGGATATGAAAATATAGTCAAGGCAAATCTGGAACAGATGATTGAAAACAACAATCTTCAAGAACAGATTCTCGACATAAAAATCCCTACCGAGCAGACCATAGAGGAAAAGAACGGCAAAAAGAAAGCGGTGGAAAACAAGACGATGCCTTGTTACGTTTTCGTAAAGCTGGTTTACTCCTCCCAGCTGTGGTATATGCTGACATATACCTGCCGCGGCGTCACCGGCTTTGTCGGTCCGCAGGGCAAGGCATGGCCTCTCGACGAGGACGAGGTCAGACGGCTGCGTCTCGAAGAGGTCGTTGTCGATTTCGATATGGAAATCGGAGACAGCGTAAAGGTGGTCAACGGACCTTTCGAGGGACTTATCGGAGTGATAAAATCAATCGACCGCGCGCACCAAAAGGTGGGACTTGTGCTCAATATGTTCGGACGGGAAACAGCCGTCGAAATGGATTTTGTGCAGGTCGAGGCATTGAAATAGTTTTTTACGGACGTTTTTTGAAAGCGTCCGAGTGGGAGAAACGTAAATATTTTCATGCGTTTCATCAATACCACATATCAGGAGATAAAAATGGCGAAAAAAGTTACGGCGGTTGTCAAATTGCAGCTGCCCGCGGGCAAAGCGACGCCCGCGCCTCCCGTAGGCTCCGCATTGGGACCTCACGGCATCAACATTCCGGGCTTTACCAAAGAGTTCAACGCAAAGACCGCGGACAAGGCGGGATTGATTATTCCCGTTATTGTCACTATCTATCAGGACAGGTCCTTTTCGTTTGTGCTCAAAACGCCTCCCGCGCCCGTGCTGATTAAAAAAGCGTGCGGCATAGAGACGGCGTCTGCGGTTCCCAACAAAACAAAGGTTGCCAACATAACCAAAGCGCAGATTGAGGAAATAGCCAAGACAAAAATGGTAGACCTCAACGCGGCGTCCTTGGAATCGGCTTGCAGCATGATAGCCGGTACTGCCCGCAGCATGGGCATTGTCGTGGTTGACTGAGGAGGGCTTTGCGATGAAAAAGGGTAAAAGATACGTAGAGAGCGCAAAGCTCATAGACAGGTCCAAACAGTATGAAACGGGAGAGGCGATAGAACTGGCTCTCCAGACGGCGAAAGCCAAGTTTGACGAAACCTTGGAGCTGCACGTGAGATTGGGCGTTGACCCCCGTCATGCCGACCAACAGGTCAGAGGCGTTGTGGTTCTTCCCAACGGAACGGGCAAAACCGTCCGCGTTCTTGTCATAGCCAAGGGCGAAAAAGCGGACGAAGCGACCAAGGCGGGAGCGGACTTCGTCGGCGCGGAGGAAATCATACAGAAGATTCAGACCGAAAACTGGTTTGATTTCGACGTCTGCATCACAAGCCCCGATATGATGGGACTTGTAGGCCGTATAGGTAAGCTTCTCGGTCCTAAGGGACTGATGCCCAACCCCAAGAGCGGCACGGTAACTCAGGATATAACAAAAGCCATAAACGACGTCAAAGCAGGTAAGGTGGAGTACAGAGTGGACAAAACCGCAATATGCCACGTCATATTCGGCAAAAAGAGCTTCGGCAAAGAGAAGCTTATGGAAAACCTTTCCACAATCATGGACGCCATCATCAAGGCGAAGCCTGCGGCGGCAAAAGGCACTTATGTCAAAAGCGTCACCGTTTCTTCGACGATGGGACCCGGCATAAAGGTCAATTACCGCACCGTTTAAACAAAATAAATTCCCTTGACCAAAGACAGCAAGTGACAGCAAATCTTGCCGAGGTACAAGACGGTAAAAGTTCTTCCGACCCTTGTACTTTTGTTAGTGCAAGGGTTTTTATACGGGGTTTTTCCCGGCAAAATATTTAAAGGAGGAAATCAGATGAGAGAGAGTCAAATCGCAAAGAGAGTAATCATAGACGACCTCAAAGAAAAGTTTGAAAGATGCGCTTCGTTTGTCATTATCGATTACAAAGGACTCACGGTGGAAAAGGATACCGAGTTCCGCGCCGAGTTCAGAAAGGCGAACGTAGAGTACAAGGTGCTTAAAAACACGCTGGTCAGGATAGCTCTCAACGAGCTTGGTTACAAGGATTTCGACGCCGCGCTCAACGGACCTACCGCAATCGCCATATCTTACGACGACGCAATCGCGCCCGCAAAGGTTGTCAGCGAGGGCATAGACAAGTACAAGGTTATGTCCATTAAGTGCGGAATGATGGACAAGGCTTACGTCGACGACAAGACGGTGCAGGCTTTGGCGAAAATTCCCGGCAAACAGGTTCTTTACGGAATGTTGGCAAACGTGCTCAACGCTCCCATACAGGGTCTCGCAATCGCCCTCAATGCAGTTGCGGAAAAACAAAGCGCTTAATCGCGTGATTTAAAAAAAGCGGAAAACCGCGGAAAAAATTTAAAGGAGATTAAAAAAATGGCAGATATTGCAAAATTTATAGAAGATATAAAGGCGCTCAGCGTTCTTGAACTCAACGAGCTTGTAAAAGCAATAGAAAACGAATTCGGCGTAAGCGCGGCTGCTGTCGCGGTTGCCGGTCCCGCGGCAGGCGGAGCGGCTGCGGCTCCCGCAGAGGAAAAGACGGAGTTCGACGTCGTTTTGAAGGAAATCGGCGCGAGCAAGCTCAACGTCATCAAGGTTGTCAGAGAGCTAACCGGTCTCGGACTCGTGGAAGCGAAAAACATGGTGGAAAGCGCTCCTTCCACAATCAAAGAAGCTCAGCCCAAGGAGCTTGCCGAACAGATGGTCGCAAAGCTCAAGGAAGCGGGAGCTGTTGCGGAGCTGAAATAAGCATTTGTCTAAAAGCCGTCGTACAAAGACGGCTTTTTTGTTTTGAGCGTCCCTGCGGTTGAAGGAGGCGCGCTTTTGTGGTATAATTGCCGCGAGGTATTTATGGATTACAGAAAGGAAAAAGACAGTTTCGGAGAAATAGAAATAGAAAGCGGCGCTTTGTGGGGCGCGCAGACCGAGCGCAGCCGCAGGAATTTCCGCATCGGGCAACAAATGCCCAAGGAGCTTGTCTATGCGCTTGCCAACGTCAAAAAGGCGGCGGCAAAGGCAAACGCGCAGCTTGGCGCGCTTGACGCGCAAACCGAGCGGGCAATCGTCGCGGCGTGCGAGTTGATTTTGTCGGGCGGCGCGGACGATATGTTTCCGCTTGTGGTTTTTCAGACGGGCAGCGGAACGCAGACCAACATGAACCTCAACGAGGTTATTTCCCGTCTGTGCAGTCAAAACGGCGTTCAGGCTCACGCAAACGACAAGGTCAATATGTCGCAGAGCACCAACGACGTGTTTCCTACCGCAATACACGTCTGCTGCGCGGAGCTGTACCGCACGCGTCTTCGTCCCGCCCTCAAAAGCCTTGCAGCCTCATTCGGAGGTTTAAAGAAAAAGTACGGCGGTATTGTCAAATCGGGGCGCACTCACTTGCAGGACGCCACTCCCGTGACTTTCGGCAGCGAGCTGGGCGCATTTGAGACGTTGATTGAAAACGACCTGTCGATGATTGACGACAGCATGAAGTATCTTTACGCTCTTCCTTTGGGCGGCACCGCCGTGGGCACGGGACTGAACGCGCCCGCAGGCTTTGACAGGGCGGCGGTAAAGTGTCTTTCCGAAATATACGGTTTGCCTTTTGTGCCGGCAAAGGACAAATTCGCGGGGCTGTCTTCAAAAAACGCTGCGCTCAATTTTCACGGCGCGCTGAATACGCTTGCAGCCGATTTGCTGAAAATCGCGGGCGACGTCAGATTCCTTGCCTGCGGTCCCGACACGGGCATAGCGGAAATATCCTTGCCCGCAAACGAACCGGGCAGCTCGATTATGCCCGGCAAGGTAAATCCTACTCAATGCGAGGCAATGATTATGGTGTGCTGCGAGGTTTTCGGCAATCATCAGACGATTACTGCGGCGTGCGCGCTGGGACAGCTGCAGCTTAACGCCTGTATGCCCGTCATTGCCTTCAAGGCAATCGAAAGCATCAACCTGCTTGCGCAGGCGGCTGAAAGCTTTGACAAAAATTGCGTCGCGGGCATTGTTCCGAACGAGCGCAGAATGAAGGACAATCTGGACAAAAACCTTATGCTTGCGACAGCCCTTTCTCCCGTCGTGGGCTACGACCGTGCGGCTTTTATTGTCAAAACCGCGCGGAAAGAGGGATTGACGCTCAAACAGGCGGCGCTTAAACTTGGATTTCTCACGGAGGAGCAGTTCGACAAGGCGATTGAAAAAGCCACGCAGCCGCAATAAGGCGACAAAAAACGCTGAAACAACTCGGATATAAATTCGTTGACTTACTTTAATATGTGTGGTAAGATAACTGCAAAGACGGTATTAAAGTTCTGCCCGAAATGACGTCCGCCTGAAAAATTTAACCCGATTTTTACGTCTGTTTACCGCAACCGACCGTTTTGGTTTGTGTTGCGGTTTTTATTTGATTTAAAATCGCGTCGGGGGAGCGTAAAGGATTTTGCACAACGGGATTTGGTTTATCTGATTAAAAATTCAGGGAGGAGGCTAAATGAACAAAATAAAAGTAAAGTCGATTGTCGCGTTAGTCCTTTTGTTTTCGCTGTGTATGTGTTTTGTTTGGGGGCACGCGCGTCAGGCAAGCGACTATACTACAGAACAACATATTCAGAGGATGTCCGAGCGTATAGAAAAAAGATTTATGGCGGAGGACAATGGCAAACGGACGGGCTTTGAAATAAAACCGCTTTATAACGAAAATGGGATGCTGAATATTTTTTTGGTGGAATTTGAGCCCTACGGTTATTTATATGTTCTTGTGGGCGACGAGTTGAACAAAGTTTTCGGTTGGTTGGGATTTAGGACAAGTATGTACACATTATCCAACTCAACAATTATTCGCACTTGGAGTCCTTATACTTTAAATCCAACTACGTCCGAGCAAGAGTGGATTTTGGATGAAGATGGCAACAAAATAGTTTACGACAGAAGTCCGTTTTATGTAGCGAATGCAGGCAACGCTAAGTATTATCTTTTAGAAAGTGAAGACTGTTATTATATACCGGCAATCAAAACAGGAGAAGATTTTGTCAATTTGATTTCAGGTGAAAAATTCCCTTTTCAAAGCGGTCAACCGGAAACTGCGCAGGCATGTGAATGCATATATTTCATTGGTAAAAAATATTTTGATTTATGATTCGACAATAAAATTAAAACAGAGGGAGAAAGTATATGAACAAAAAAATAAACAAAGTAAAGTCGATTGTTGCGGCAGCTCTTTTACTGTTGTTGTGTATGTGTTTTCTGTGCGGGTGTACCCCCGAAGAAAAAGAAGCGGTAAACGTCAAATACGAAATACGTTACAGCGGAAGCTATTGTAAAGCAAATTATAGTAACTATTACAGAGGCGAAAGTTATTTAGATGCTTTGGATGAAATAAGGCTCTATTGTGAAGACGTAAATATTACTGCATTTGAAGAAAGTATCGAAGAAGATAGCGAAAGAGAATTAAACCAAATTTTACGGAGCTATGACGAAAACTTTTTTGATAAAAAGGCTTTGGTTTTTGCGATTTATACCGGTTGTCCTTATCAAATCAAAGGTATAACTTTAAAATCAATAAAGTTAGTGGAGCATTGTATACGGATAGAGCTGGATATTGATTACAATGCAGGATTTATTGCAACACCTATGGTTATGCCTAGCGAGCAATGGGTGATTTTGGCTGAAATTAATTGTTCCGATTTAAAATATCGACATATAGAAAGCGAATATACGATTTACAATTTTAATATTTTATAAGCGCAGAAAAGGATATGCCTTAAATCGTTCAAACAGCAAAAAAACATTTTGAGTTTCGGAAAAAATATGATATAATACGACAGGAGGAAAGGACGATGGGCTTTGTTTTTCAATCTGACACGCAACCGAGCGGCGCTGTCTTTCCTCATACTGTCGGCAAGGCTCGGGCATAGGCGAAAGTCTATGCTTTTTTTATGCAAATTGCACCGAGATAAAAGGAGAAAAGGATTATGGCGACAAGGATTGTAGTGGGAGCGCAATGGGGCGACGAGGGAAAGGGCAAGATGGTTGATTATCTTGCGCAAAACGCCGACCTGATAGTGCGTTATCAGGGAGGAGACAACGCGGGGCATACCGTTGTCAACGACAAAGGCGTATTCAAGCTGCACCTGATTCCGTGCGGCATTTTTTACGACAGGTGCGCGGCTCTTGCGGGCACGGGCATGGTCGTCAATCCGGACGAGCTGCTCAAAGAAATTGCCGACGTAGAGTCCAAGGGCGTTGACAGCTCGAAGCTTTTTATCAGTGAAAGGGCAACCATGCTGATGCCTTATCATATTACGTTGGACGAGCTTTTCGAGCGCAGCAAAAACGGAATAGGCACCACAAAGCGCGGTATCGGTCCCGCCTATGCGGACAAGGCGAGACGCATTGCTTTGCGTATGGGCGACCTGAAAAATCTCGATTACGCAAAAGGTCGTCTGGAAAGCGTGTTGCCCTTAATCAACCTCGAACTCAAAGCATTCGGCGGCGGGGAGGTTGATTTGAAGCAGCTGTTTTCAAAATTGCAGTATTGGTCGGACAAGCTTGCACACAGGCTTGTCGAACCCGTTTCCTTTGTAAGAAAATATATCGACGGCGGCAGAAACGTGCTGTTCGAGGGACAGTTGGGAGTAATGAAGGATTTGGACCTCGGTATTTATCCTTACGTAACGAGCAGCAATCCCACGGTGGCTTACGCCTGCGCGTCGTGCGGCGTACCCATAGGAAAAATCACCGACGTTACGGGCGTTATCAAAGCGTTTTCAAGCGCGGTGGGGCAGGGGCCCTTCCCTACGGAAATGGGAGAAGCCGAGTCGGAAGCATTCCGCGGCAGCGGCGAGAACGTGGACGACGAGTTCGGAGCGCGCACGGGAAGAGCGCGCAGGCTGGGCTGGCTGGATTTGCCCGTCGTAAAGTACGGCGCGGAGATAAACGGCTACACCGAGCTTGCCGTATGCAAAATAGACAAGCTGGACTCCTTTGACAAAATCAAGGTGTGCGTAGGCTACGAGCTTGACGGCAGACTGCTTGACGTCATGCCCTCGACATCGGAGCTTGAAAGGGTTAAGCCCGTTTACCGCGAAATGGAGGGTTGGAAATGCGACACCACGCGCGTCAGAAAAATTGCCGACCTGCCTGAAAACGCGAAAAAATATCTCAGACTGATTGAAGAATACACCGGCGTCAAGGTGGCTTACGCGGGGGTAGGTCCCGACCGCGACAGCATAGCGACGCTTTGAAAAGGGAGGTTTTATGAGCGGCAGCGTTTACGAGAATCCGCTTTGCACCCGTTACGCGGGCAAAAATATGCAGCGTATTTTTTCAGACGACAATCGTTACGGCATCTGGCGCAGGCTGTGGCTTGCTCTGGCAAAGGGTGAAAAGGCGCTCGGTCTGGAAATCACGGAGCAGATGATTTCCGAAATGGAAAGCAATCTTGACAATATCGATTACGAAACGGTCGCCCGCCGCGAAAAAGAGGTGCGGCACGACGTTATGGCGCACGTGTATGCATTCGGGCTGGTTGCGCCTCACGCCAAGCCGATAATACATCTCGGCGCCACAAGCTGCTTTGTCACGGACAACGGCGACATAATCATTTTCCGCGAGGCGATGCTTGAAATCAGAAACAAGCTGCTTGCCGTCGTGAAGAACCTTAAAAATCTTGCCGAGCGCTACAAGTGGTTGCCTTGTCTGGCATACACTCATTTGCAGCCTGCTCAGCTGACAACCGTAGGCAAGAGATTCACGCTCTATATTCAGGATTTGCTTATGGATTTGGAAGCGTTGGATTTTGCCCTGTCTCAGTTGAAGCTCAGAGGCGTCAAGGGCACGACGGGAACGCAGGCGAGTTTCCTCACGCTGTTTGACGGCGACGGCGACAAGGTTGACAGGCTGGAAAAATTCGTGGCTAAGGAAATGGGCTTTGACAAGGTTTTCGACGTGTCGGGACAGACTTACACGCGCAAGCTCGACTACACGATTCTGTCCGCACTGTCCGCAATCGCTCAGAGCGCTTACAAGTTCAGCAACGATATGCGCATTCTGCAAAGCCGCAAGGAAATGGAGGAGCCGTTTGAAAAAAATCAGATAGGCAGCTCCGCAATGGCTTACAAGCGCAATCCCATGCGCAGCGAGCGTATGGGCAGTCTGGCGCGGTTTGTTTTGACCTTGCCCTTGAACGAGGCGGTCACCGCGTCCACGC
>ERZ834722.377-NODE-377-length-49346-cov-6.755696_pt1 | contig 49346 bp, 44 predicted proteins | sample MGYA00519576_ERZ834722 | MGnify/ENA primary metagenome ERZ834722 (study PRJEB31850, sample SAMEA3708759) | human gut metagenome | biome: human gut; feature: human-associated habitat; material: faeces | place: China | collected 2014 ...
CTGCCTTTGGAATCCGCTAAAGGGTTATCAACCCTTTAGAATCCCATTATTAATTCGACAAACTGAAAAATCCCCCGTAAGGAGGATTTTTTGATTATATGTTAACCTGCGTTAACTTATATAATATAATACCAACTGTCGTCCTGTTTAAGCTCCTCGCTCTCGTTCTTCTGCTTAGAGTCAAAATTATAGCGCAGTTCCTGATTGCCAATGCTGACTTTTGCTCCCTCTGGAACTGAACTCGTGATAAAGGCATTACCGCCGATGACTGCATTCCTGCCTACCACAGTCTGTCCTCCGAGAATGGACGCTCCAGAATAGATCGTCACGTTGTCCTCAATAGTGGGGTGACGCTTCTTATTCTTGAGAGACTGTCCACCGCGTGTCGAGAGTGCTCCGAGCGTTACTCCCTGATAAACCTTGACATTATCACCAATTGTCGTGGTTTCGCCGATAACAATGCCTGTTCCGTGATCGATAAAGAAGTACCTGCCTATAGAAGCTCCCGGGTGAATATCAATACCCGTTTTGCTGTGAGCGTGTTCCGTCATGATTCGTGGAATGAGCGGAACTCCGAGCAAAAACAATTCATGCGCGAGTCTGTTTACAATAATTGCATAAAGTCCGGGATATGAGTAAATTATCTCGTCCTTATTGTATGCAGCAGGGTCTCCGTCAAATGCTGCCTGAACATCAGTCTCGACATATTCACGGATCTTTGGGAGTTTGCCGAGAAACTCAAACGTTATCTCCTCAGCCTTTTCGGTAATTACCGACTCATCGGCATTTTCATACTTTTCATCATAACGCAGAACTATCCTTATCTGATTTATCAGCTTGAACGCCACGTCCTCGGTAAGCATAGAAACATTGTTACGGACTGTATATACTCTGTAGCTTTTGTTGCGGTAATATCCCGGGAAAAGTATCTTTCTCAGACTGCCTATTATTTCAATGACCACTTCTTCGTCAGGATGGTCGAACGTCTTTACTTCGTCGATCGTTCTTCCGAACTCATAGTCGCACATGAGCTTTTTTATGAGTTTATTTATCTTCTCTTCTATCTCATTATTCATGGCATTAACACCTCTTGCAATAATCGTAAATGTTAATAAATACGCCGCACTGCCAATGTTGCAGCAATTATATTGCTATTATATCACATTTGCCGAAATAAAGCAAGTTTGTTGCACTGGTTTCTGCACGTCCGAATTAATCGGCATAATGCCACACCAACAGCGTTAAAAATTGTGCCTGCGGATTTTTGCCTTGTTTGCGTAGAGATCCTGCACAAGCATTTTATGTGAACACGCTCTAAAAAACTGCGCAGAGGTAAATTCTGCGCAGTCTGAAATTATTCTTCTGGGAGAGTAATAAGTCCGATGGCAAACTTCTGAACAGCCAATGCGTCCCTTGCGGTTATACCGTCGCCCACATTTGAGCAGTCTCCGTTCTTTACACCCTCCTCCGTAATGCAGTTGGGGTCTGTGCCGCCAACACCGTACTTATCGGTATTTGAGATTGCCTGAAGTATCATAACAGCGTCCGACAGATCTACCTTACCGTCACAGTTGGCATCTCCGTAATAAACCTCGCCGCTTGTTGTCGAAGTTGTTGACGATGAAGTCGGATCTTCTCCGATTTTAGTTCCGCCGTTTATGTTGCTTCCCTCGCTTGCTGCATAGTTTGTGTAGAAGTCATCAAGCGAAAGTCCGTTTGCTCCGAGAGCAGTCTTGTGATCGAGTCCGATGTACTTTCCACTGTCAAGAGTCTGCCACAATGACAGCTCGAACAGTTCATACTTGTCCTTGTCCCACTCGCCGAACTGAGAATCGAGAAGTCCGCCCGTATCGCCCGAGTTCGGATTCAGGCACCAGAATGTGTGATTGATATGATTGTCGATCATGTAGTCGCGCAGAAGCTCCATCCACTTCTGATTGTCGCCGCTGTCCATGTGACCGCCCCACTCGCCTATAAGAAGCGGAGCTATATCCTGATCGTTGATATATGCCCATGTATCGTACCAGTAATCGTCAAGGAGCGTCTGCGTTGTAAAGTCCTTCTGGAACCAAGTCTGATTGTAAACCGACTTTCCGTAATCATGCGGCGAGTAAACTATCTGACTCGTGCCCGACTCAGGAACTACGGGATTATCCTTAACGCCGCGGAGATTTCCGCCCCACCATGCCGGATACCACGGTGACTTGTCGGCAGGAGCGTCCCATATATCGGGAGTATCATAAGTGTAGCCCTGCTCCGTCTTTGGGTATTGCTCTACGCCCTCAACAAGGATAAGAGCGTTAGGATTTACTGCAAGTATTGAATTTGCACACTGTTCCGCAGAGTATTTCCAGTTGTTAAGGTCGGTCGAATCGTCCCACTTAGCTATTGTATCAGGACACTCAGAGCCGTTATAGCCGCGCTTTCCGTGAGGCTCGTTTTTCAGGTCATAAGCAAGGATCGTATCGTCATTTGCATACTTTTCAGCAAGCCATGTTATTGAGTCCTTCCAGTCGTCCCACGTTATCGGCTCATTGCTGAAATGTCCGACAGCCATTCCGCTCGCGTCATCAGCATTTTCATTATAGTACCAAAGTGCATAGTTGTGACCCGAATTGTGTGATGCAGGACTGTGGACATCGATAAGCGCCTTTATGCCGTGCTCCTTGCACTTCTGCATAATGATATCAAAGATCTCCATTGAGTTCTTGACCGTTTTTCCGTCCTCACCTACAAAATCCTTATTGATGTTGCCGTAAGTTCCGGCTTTGGTAACTGTTCCGTCCTCTCCAACTACATCCTTTGGAGGATTGTAGCTTGCCTGAACCGAACTTACGGGAAGCGGCTCTCCGTCCATCCATGAAAGCAGAAGCTCTGTCGAAATCGGAAAACGGATAATGTTGATTCCGTGATCCGCAACGCTCTGCAAAAGGTCGTCAACGTCACGAGCATAAAGTCCGTGCGGAATGTTCTCACTGCAATTAAGACCAAACCAGTTCGCACCGGTCAGCCAGACCTGATTGCCGTTTTTGTCGTAGAGACGGCTGCCCTCCGCGTGGAGCCAGTCGTCATTGCAGTCGTCCGCTGCCGCTGCCGCAGGACTGGTGTTAATTCCGGCGGGAATTGCTGCTGTTGCAGATATGGACATGACTGCCGCAAGAGCAAGTCCTGCCGATGCTTTGTAGATTTTTTTCATAATATTTTCCTCTCGTTTTATATTGGCGGATCTTTCCGCTTTAGATATCACAATTATAGCATATATGTATAAAAAAAGTCAACCGTACAGAGAAATTTTCTGCACGGTTCAAATGTGAGTCATGTTATGCTCTCAAGCTTCAGTCTGAGCTTTTTTATTATTTTCTTCTCAAGCCGCGATATGTATGACTGCGATATTCCGATTATCTCAGCGACTTCTTTCTGTGTCTTTTCTTTCCCGTCAATAAGTCCAAATCGCATTTCCATTATTTCACGCTCACGGTCACAAAGTTCGGAAACTGCTCCGCGCAGTATCTCTCGCTCTGCCTCGGTCTCAATTCCTTTGTTCACAACGTCATCGTCTGTTCCGAGCACATCTGACAAAAGCAGTTCATTGCCGTCGTAATCCACATTAAGCGGCTCGTCGATCGACAGGTCGTTTCTGTACTGCGAGGATTTCCGCAGAAACATTAGTATCTCGTTTTCAATGCAGCGCGATGCGTATGTCGCAAGCTTGATATTTTTCGTGGGGCAGAACGTGTTTACTGCCTTAATAAGTCCTATCGTCCCTATCGAAACAAGATCCTCAATACCTATCCCCGTTGACTCAAACTTTTTCGCGATATACACCACGAGCCTTAAATTGTGTACTATCAGCGTTTTCCGCGCGTCAACATCATTGTTCGTGAGCCGCAGAAATACCGCCGTTTCCTCCTCTTTGGTGAGCGGCGGCGGCAGAGTGTCCGCTCCGTTCACATAGTAGACCTCGCACGAAAATATCTTTCGCAGTCCTGTCCTGATAATTCTTATGATGTCCATGTTTGCTCTCCTTTTCTTACAGTTTCAGCAGCTTTGGGTTGAACACAGCTTCTCCGCCGCTCCTGCCGAAACCTATCATTGCATCAACTTTTTTCTCCTCGCCATTGTCTATATTGCGTATCATTACCTCGTCGGGGCGAAATATCGGTATCAGTCCGCTGTCCGACACGGTGGAGCACGGAATAAGGCGAAAACCCTTTGGCAGATTTTCCAAAATATCCCCAACGCCGACTATTTCCGCCGCCCTTCTCTCATCGCAGATAATTACTGCCGAACCGCTGAAATAATCAATAAGGGCATTGCCCGTATCTGCAAGTCCACCCATTAAAAGCGTTTTTCCGCGGTATTTTACCGTCACGCTGTAGTTTCCCTCGCCTGCTCCTGCTCCGGAGATCATCATTGCGATTTTCACCGCTATATACAGCACGGCTGTGGTTATCAGGAGCACTGCTATAGAAAAATCAATGTAAAAATATGTATTGTTAAAATGCAGTGATGTCGGTTTCAGCCACGAGTAGACCGCGTAGACAGCTCCTGCAAGAGAAAAATTTACCGCAAAAAATATCGCCGTGCTTTTCATCAGACGCTTTATTCCGCCGGATCCAAAGGCAAAAAAGACTATACTTACCGCCGCGAGCGACTTAATTGCAGTCAAAATGACAGCGGGTATGGTTGGAAAAAGTATCAGCAGCGAAAACAGACTCCCATAAAATGACGCTGCCGCACACCGCGCCGATTTAAGCGGCAAATGCGAAATTCCCGCCGTAATGCGCAGCAGAAAATAATTTACATATACATTAAGTACTATCAAAACATCAATATATATGGTCTGCATGAACGCTCCCTCCGATATTGCCTTTACCTTACTTTAATATTATAATGCTCGGACACCGCGAAATATGTCATTATTCGTATATTACGGCATTTTATTTCCACGGTGCGAAAAATCGGCGGCAACAGCATTTATTTTTGAGAAGAAACACTCGTTGCCATATTGCTCTGCATTACAAGTAAAGTTAAAAGGCTGAGAGATTTTTCTCCCAGCCCTTTGTTATTCAATATATAAATCGGAAGTTATTTTACTCCATAAAAAATTCCTTTTTTAAATGATAGATATATCGGCAATCCCGAAACAAAGTTTAAAAAGCCGCCAATTATTATCCACACAATTTCTGATGAAACGCCTGCATATGTCACGATCTGAAATATTCCAATAACAGCACCGGCTAATCCGGCATAAACAGTCACGCCAAAATCAAGGTTCTTTTGAGTTCTTGTTGCAATTTCCTTTTCGTGTATTTTGTTCAGAAAGATAATATAGGCAACTCCGAATATGACAGCAGCCAATGCAATGAGAGCTATATAGTCTAACACATAATGGAAACCATTTCTGCAAAAGTAAGTAATGCCTGCTGCAAGATGTATTATCCAGCCAATATCGCTTAACAACCCGAACACCAGAAATGGGATATCCGACATCATAGCAGTATAGCGGACACTTTGTTTTCCTTCCTGCTGTAGCTGTTTGATGTGTGTTTCTGTTGTTTTTCTTTTTTCATGCAGTATATCTTTTATCTTACTCGTAAAAATCTCCTCCCGATTATTTTTCATTATACCACGATTTCCATTAAATTTCAATATCGTAAAGAGGCTTTTCCGCAGCAACCGCGTTGGCTTTCAACATAATCAAAACAAGCCAAAAATTCCGCACTCCTTGCTTTTTTCCGTCATTTGTTGTATAATAAAAAACAAGGAGATGAAATAATGGACAGATCTTCAAAAATCGAATTGACAAATATGTGCCTGATATATGACGATGAGCACGTTCTTGTTCAGGAAAAACAGGGACTTAAAGAAAAGTACAAAGGCGGTCTGGTTTTTCCGGGCGGTCATGTAGAGGCTAATGAATCCCTGCTTGATTCCGTTATACGCGAAATTAAAGAGGAAACCGGACTGACTATCCGCAATCCTCAGCCGTGCGGTTTTAAAGACTGGATATTGGAGGACGGTACAAGGTACATAGTTCTGCTGTATAAAGCCAATAAGTTTGAAGGAGAGCTGAAAAGCTCCGAGGAAGGCAGAGTATTCTGGCTCAACAGAAATGAAATAGACAGCGCAAATCTTATCTGGAATATGCGCGAACTGTTACAAATTTTTGAAACAGACAGCTTCAGTGAGTTCTTTTTCAGGATTCAAAACGGAAAATACGAAGGGAAACTGCTCGGATAGCAGGAAAGGTACTGCAAATGGAACTAAAACATATAAATTTAAAAAGCAAGACTGATGTGGACAGAGCAAGAAAACTGTATCTTGAGGCTTTTCCCAAGGCAGAACGCGCTCCGTTCCGACTTCTTACAAACCGCGCTAAAAAAGGTAAGGGCGATATGTTCGATCTCGTTCATGACGGCGCTTGGTGCGGAATGGCATACGCGATCACTTTCGCGGATATGGTGTATCTGTTTTATTTTGCCGTTGACTCTGCTCAGCGCGGCAATGGACTCGGTTCACAGGCGATAAAGGCTATTCTTGATAAATACAGCGGCAAGCGCGTTTTTCTCGCTCTGGAAAACTGGAACGAACCTTCAGACAACGCCGAACAGCGTATCAAACGTCACAGTTTTTACCAAAAATGCGGCCTTTCCGACCTGCCGTACAGGATAAAAGAAGCTTCAATGACCTATTCTATAATGGGCGTAAATGGAAAAATAGACCCTGATGAATACAAGGTACTTATCGGAAACTATCTCGGTTTCCCGTTAAAGTACCTTATCGAAATGAGAATCGTTAAGTAACCGCAGATAAAACAAAAAGGCAGCCATAAGGCTGCCTTTTTCGGAAACTGTTCACATAAAATGATTGGTGTGAACCGGTTTTATTTCACCGCTGTAAAAAAGAGACGCGGCATTTTCAGTATCACTCGATCATCTGCCTGAACGGGATATTCCCTCTTTATTACAGCAAGAAGATCACTCAAAAATTCCGATTTCTCCGCAGGGCTGAGCATTTCAAGATACGGTCTGAGTCCGCTTCCCTTGTACCATTCTATTACCGAATCATGCGACGGAACAACATGATAATATGTTGTATCCCACATTGTTATATCGTTCGAGACGCGGGACAAGATATCATAAGTCTCGTTCGGCGTGAGATTGTGGAAATTATGTATAACGCTCAGTTTTTTCCACTTGCCCTCCGATATCAGCCTGTTCAGCAATTTATAGAACATAGCCTCCTGGACAAACGGCATCTGAACCGCAAGCATTCCGCCGTCATTGAGCTTGCTCATAAGCTTTGGGAGAAGGCTCTCATGATCGGGTATCCAATGCAGGCAGGCGTTTGAAAAGATAAGGTCATAGTTTTCCAAACTGTCAAGTTCATCGGGAATAAGACACTTCTGAAATTTCAGGTAGGGATACGTCTTTTCCGCCTTGGCAAGCATATTGTCCGGACTGTCAACTCACAGTATATCCGCATCGGGAAAATACTTCGCGAGCCGATTTGTACTGTTTCCGGGGCCGCAGCCTATATCGAGTATTGTGGTCGGTCTGATATTTATTCTGTGTATCAGGTCAATTGACGGCTACGTCCGCTCCCTTTCAAATTTTGTGTACTGCTCTGAGTTCCAATCATTCATTTTGCCTTGCCTCCTGCTCATAATTGTACGTTATCCCTCATGATTTACACTGTCCATCTGTGCCTTGTGCTTTTTACCTATATTGTCGGACTTTCCACAGATACTTCCTCGTGTTATTGCTGATGAGCCGAATTTGGTGCGAATATAATCGACCGTTTTATCGACCTTGCGATCACGTTCTCTTTTCGGGTCTTGCTCGGTAAAAAAGGAAAGCTGTCCGTTGGAACTATCAGTAAGTTCCGTAAGTGCCACTCCGAGAAGTCTCAGCGGAGTCTCCTCGTCCCACATTTCTTCAAAAAGTTCTGCCGCGACTGCAAATATCTCAGTTGTGACATCTGTCGGAATGTCAAGCTTTCGCTGATGTGATTTGTTCGCAAATGTCCCGTCGCGCATTGTCACCGATATGCAGGCAGTCTTTTTGCCGTCATGGCGCATTCTTGCCGAAGTCGAATCCGTCAGTGCAAGTAGAATCGCCCTTGCCGCATACATCGAAGTCACGTCCTCGGAAGTAGTCGTTGAGTTGCTGTAGCTTTTTGCCTCATCGCGAACCGGAGCAACCGGAGACCTGTCGATCCCGTTTGCATAGCCGTGAAGTTGTATGCCAGCCTTACTGCCTATAATTCGGCGGATATAGTCAAGGTCTGAGTTAGCAAGCTCCCCTATCGTCATTATATAGTGCCGCCTGAGTTTTTCGGCAGTAGCTTTACCGACTCCGAACAGCTCTGAAACAGGAAGTCCCCACATTTTCTGCTCGATCTCATTTGAGAAAAGCGTATGGACTTTATCAGGCTTTTCAAAATCACTCGCCATTTTTGCAAGGAACTTATTATTTCCGACACCGACATTTACGGTGAACCCAAGTTCACGTTTTATCCTGTCCTTGATCTCATGTGCTGTAGCGATCAGATCGGGATAAACGCGCTCCATACCCGTCATATCGAGAAAGCACTCGTCAATTGAGAATTTCTCGACAGTCGGGGTGTACTCGCGGCAGATATTCATAAATGCTACCGAATTTCGGATATACAGCGAAAAATCCGGCTTTGCAATGTATAGCTGAGGGCATTTTCTCAGCGCACTTCCAGTCGGCTCGCCCGTTTTCACACCGAATTTTTTTGCGGGTATTGACTTTGCAAGAATAATTCCCGTTCTCTGCATAGGGTCGCCGCCAATTGCCGAAGGTATGAGGCGCAGATCAGGCTCACCTCTCCTGACGCGCTCGGCAGCTTCCCACGAAAGGAACGCGCTGTTAACGTCAATATGAAAAATAAGTCTCTGCATAAGTTCACACCATGACAATCACGAAAGGAACGGAAGAATCACAGCTCCAAGCGCCATTAGCGCAACGACTACGAGTACAGCCACTCTCATAAGCGGCGGCTTTTTCTGTTTACTGTTCTGTGCCATTCAGATCACTCCCTCAGTTTTATAAAGATATGATACCACAAAAGCGCTGCTTAGTCAACTTTCAAAACGGAAAAATTCCGTATAACCGCATATTTTTTCTTATAGCGCCAATAATATTTTTAAATGTATATGGATAGTCAAGGTAAAGATGTTACAGTTAAATCAATTATTTTTTATTTTTCCTATTGACAAAGTAGGTAATCTGTGATATACTACATACATAATCTTAGAAAATTAAAAAAAGGTCGTGTATATCATGAAAAACAATTATAAATTTGAAACCATTCAGGTACACGCAGGTCAGGAGTCTCCCGATCCTGCTACTGACGCAAGAGCTGTTCCGATCTACGCTACAACCTCTTACGTTTTCAAGGATTCCGCTACGGCTGCTGGTCGTTTCGGTCTTACAGTTCCCGGAAACATCTACACAAGACTTATGAACCCCACTTCAAGCGTGTTTGAGGAAAGGATCGCTGCTCTTGAGGGCGGTGCTGCTGCTCTTGCTACATCTTCAGGTTCTTCTGCTATCACTTACGCTATCCAGAACATAGCTACAGCAGGAGATCACATCGTTTCTTCCACAAACCTCTACGGAGGAACTTATAACCTCTTTGCAAACACTCTAAGAGAGCAGGGCCTTACAACTACTTTTGTTGACCCCTCCGATCCCGAGAACTTCGAGAAGGCTATCAAGGAGAACACAAAGCTCCTCTACGCTGAAACTCTCGGAAATCCGAATTCAGACGTTATCGACCTTGAAGCTATTGCTGCAATCGCTCACAAACACGGCATTCCTTTCATTGTTGACAGCACTTTCGCTACACCATATCTCCTCAGACCTATCGAGCACGGTGTTGACATCGTTGTTCACTCCGCTACAAAGTTCATCGGCGGTCACGGTACTGTAATGGGCGGCGTAATCATTGACGGCGGTAAGTTCGACTGGGCACAGAACGATAAGTTCCCCGGACTTTCTAAGCCTAATCCGTCCTATCACGGAGTTGTGTTCACAGAAGCTTGCGGCAATATTGCTTACATCATGAAGATACGCACAACTCTCATGAGAGATCAGGGCGCTGTTATCTCGCCTTTCAACTCGTTCCTCCTTCTTCAGGGTCTCGAAACACTTTCGCTCCGTGTAGAGCGCCACGTTGAGAATGCACTCAAGGTAGTTGACTTCCTCAAAAATCATCCGCAGGTCGAGAACGTTAACCACCCCTCACTCCAGACAGGCAGAGCAAAGGAACTTTACGACAAGTATTTCCCCAACGGTGCAGCTTCTATCTTCACATTTGAGATAAAGGGCGATGCTGACACAGCAAAGAAGTTCACAGAGAGCCTCGAACTCTTCTCACTCCTTGCAAACGTTGCAGACGTTAAGTCGCTCGTTATCCACCCTGCATCGACAACTCATTCACAGATGAACGAGGAAGAACTCCTTGCAGCAGGCATAAAGCCCAATACCATCAGACTTTCTATCGGTACTGAGCATATTGACGATATCATCGCTGATCTCCAGCACGGATTTGAGGCTGTAAAGTAAGCGGATCATTATGAAGGATAAAAAAATCAAAAAGCTTACCGTTTTCGCACTCCTTTGTGCTTTCGCCTGCGTAGCAACAATGCTGATACGAATTCCGACGCCGACAAAGGGATACGTTAACCTCGGTGACTGTATCGTGAACGTTTCCGGCTGGCTTCTCGGCCCTGTCTATGGCGCTGCAGCCGGCGGAATAGGCTCGGGACTTGCGGATCTGTTCGCAGGATACACTGTTTACGCTCCTGTTACGCTGATAATCAAGGGAGCTATGGCGGTAGTGGCTTTCTATGTTTTCAAGGCTCTTTCCGCAAAACTCGGCAGTTCACTCGCGGCAAGAATAATTTCCGCAATTGCTGCTGAAATCGTCATGATCCTCGGATATTTTACATTTGAGTCAATTTTCTACGGCTCTGTGGCTGTCGGAGCTACAGGTCTCCTCGGAAATGTTGCTCAGGGAATCATGGGCGCGGCAAGTTCCGTAGCTATCTACGAAATAATCATCAAGCGGATCCCCCGACTTGAAAGTTCAAAATAATAAGTTATGACAAAATAAGCTCCTGAAATCAGGAGCTTATTTTTTATGTATCGCTTATATCAATGACCGAATATTCCGACTTGCAGCCCGTCTTGAACTTTATCTCCCAGTCAGAAATGCCCGAACTGGTGATAAATGTCGTTTCTCCGCGCTTTTCTATTCCATATGTAGCATCGTTCACGCCCGTCCACTCGCCAACGTAAGTTATCGGTATAAGCTGTCCGCCGTGAGTGTGTCCCGAGAGAACCATGTCTGCTCCGACTGCTTTCTCCGCATCGTAATCATTCGGCTGGTGGTCGAGAACTATCGTATATTTGCTGTTGTCAATTTCCTTGAAAAGTTCGCTCATTTCCGCGCGGCTTTCCTCGGAAGCGTCCTGCCTGCCTATCAGGTAAAACCTGTCATCTATGAGAACATTCTCGTCCTCAAGCACTGTAACATTATTCGCCTCAAGATTTGCGACCAGATCTGCCGTAGAGTATCCGCGGCGTTCGTCGCCGTAATAGCCCTTATCGTGGTTGCCAAAGACAAAATACACACCATACTTGGTTTTGAGATCTCCGAGAGCCTTTGACGACTCCTCCATGTCCGCGAGCGAAGTTCCGTCGTCAACGAAATCGCCCGTAACTACAACTATGTCGGGGGTCTCAGCATTGATCCGCTCTATCTGCTCTGCAAAACCGTCTGCGTGAAACGTAGCTCCAACGTGCGAATCCGATATCTGAACTATTCTCAGTTCGCCGAAAGTCTTGTCCGTCTCAACATTGTACTGCGTTCTCCAGACATGATGCGCAAGGTACCAGCCAACTCCGAGATACACTGCCGAAAATGCAAGGACTGAAACTGCCCTCACGGTATAGTTTCCGTCCTTTTTTCGCATCTTGCGGACAATAAAACTTATCAGATCGGCAATCAGCCATACTGCGCAAACATGGAGACTGACCACTATCGCATTCGTCATGCCCCACGCAAGCCAACAACCGCCTACGATTACTGCAAGCGGAATTACCGCAATAAGTATCCGCACCGGCTTTCTGCCGCCTGAAAACTTTTCGGTTATCGGTATTTTGTAGAACCTGTTTACGAGGTAAAAAACTCCTGCGAACATCGCAAAAATCATCAGTCCGAATATTATCAGCCACATAATCGTTTTTCCCCTTCTTTCAGCCTCTGTGAGTATAGTAATAAACAGCAAGCTGCGTCCTGTCGCGCAGTTCAAGCTTTTCGAGCAGTTCGGAGATGTAATTTCTCACAGTACCCTCGCTGAGATATATTTCAGCGGATATCTCCTTGTTGTTCATGCCCTGTGCGATAAGTTCGATGAGTTCGGCCTCCTTTTCGCTCAGACCGTATCTTGCGTAGTCAAAGTCCTTTCCCGTGCCGAGGAGCGCAGGGATCCGGTCTATGACCTTTTTACCGAAAACACTCTGTCCGCGCACGACCGCTTCAAGTGCCGGAGCTATCCCTTCATAGTCCTGTTTCAAAATATAGCCCTTTGCTCCGAGATTTATCGCACGGACTATGTACTCATCATCTGAAAATGTCGTGAGGTAGAGGATCTTCGCCTCACTGTCAGTACTGAGTATCTTTTCGCCAGCTTCAAGACCGCTCATGCCATTCATTCTTATGTCCATGAGCATAACCTCGGGTCTGTACTCCCTGTAAAGCTCTATCGCCTCCTCACCGCTGTTTCCAATGGCGAGTATTTCAACCTTTCCCGTGCTTTCGAGAATGGTTTTCAGCGAGAGTGCAACAAGTTTGTCATCATCAATTATAACGATCCGCATTCGATCAGTCCTTTTTTACTATGCTCACAAATATTTTAAAGCCGCTTTTTTCTGCCGAAATATTAACTATACCGCCGAGAGCGTCAACTCTTTCGCGTATGCTTTCGAGTCCGATCCCACTGCTTTCAAGACTTGCACCTGTTCCGTTGTCCTCGATCATGAGCGTGGCTATCTTAGGGTGTTCGCGCACTATTACCCTTACTTGTGTCGAATTCGAGTGCTTTATAATATTGCTAACAGCTTCCTTTACCACTGCGGCAAAGCAGTATTTCACATTCGGTTCAAGCGCATTTGTCGCGTCAAAATCCAAAAAGACCTCTCTGCCATTTCGCAGCGGCTCTATTGTCTTTCTGATCGAAGCCTCCAGATCAACCGATTCATCGTGAAGATCGTGGACACTTTTTCTGATAGCAGACATTGCACCGTCGAGCGTCTGCCTTACGCTTTCAAGCGGCTCTTTCAACTGCTCATCGCTGTTGATTATACATATCGCTCCCATCTGAAGCAGCGTTCGTGTGAGGAGATGTCCTACATTGTCGTGTATCTCACGCGCGATACGGTTGCGCTCCCTGAGTGTGGCAATGTGGATCTCACTGTCCTGCGAGGCGATAAGACGGCGGTTTTTCAGCATAAGCTCGTTGCTGTGCTCGACTGCGCTGTCACGTGTTGTGCGGAGTTTGTCGCTAAGCTCCGTCATTTTCGCGCTGCGCACGGCAATGAGCACGGAAACAAGATACATTACAGCGATACAGCCGTAGCAGACAACTCCCATGCGCGTGAATGTCAAATTTTGCAGCAATACTCCGAGGCGTATCACAGCGGCGGCTGAAACTGTGGCAAGTCCGCGCCATTGCCCTAAACTTACCAGTTCATAGGCGACTATCGGAACAAATATAACAAATTCGCTGCGGAACAGACACGCGATACATAACGCCGCAGTCAAAATTTCCAATATTTGAAAAGCCTTCACACCGCCGAGGATCTCCTCAACTGCGCAGAAAATAACCGTACACAGCAGAGCAGTCACTACTCCTGTATCGGAATTTCCGAGCGGAGCGCTCAGTCCCGAAAAAAATCCGAGTAAACACATGAGCAGAATAACTGCTCTGTCCGCAAGTCTTGCCAAGCGCTCCCCTCCTATCCGTTTCATAATAATTCCTATAATTATAATAGCACAATCATGTGCTTGTTGTCAACAGCAGAAAATATGACATTTGTCATGTATAGATCATTACTTTTTTCACTTCAAATTTGCCGCAGAATGCTGTATAATGAATATATCACGAACAGAAAGGAAGATTCGCATGGCTGAATCAATTGTTAAAATAGAAAATCTCGTTAAGCGCTACAAGGAGCTTATCGCGGTAGACCACTTCAACCTTGACATCAGAAAGGGAGAGGTATTCGGTCTGCTCGGGCCGAACGGCTCAGGCAAGACCACAACAATAAACTGTATGCTCTCGCTGCTGAACTACGACAAGGGGGATATTGAGCTTTTCGGCAAGAAAATGACTCCCACAAGCTATGATATCAAGCGCAGGATAGGCATTATCTCGCAAAATGTTGCGGTTTTTGATGAGCTTACCGTCTATGAGAACATTGACTACTTCTGCGGTCTGTACATAAGGGACAAGGAGCTGAGGAAAAAGTACATTGATGAGGCAATTGATTTTACGGGTCTCGGAGATTTTGTAAAATTCCGACCGAAAAAGCTCTCAGGCGGACTTCTCAGGCGTCTCAACATTGCCTGCGGAATCGCTCACAAGCCCGAACTTATCATTCTTGACGAGCCAACGGTCGCGGTTGACCCGCAAAGCCGCAACAAGATACTTGAGGGAATACTCGAACTCAACAAAAACGGCGCAACGATAATTTACACCTCGCACTACATGGAGGAGGTCGAGCAGATATGCTCGCGAATCGCGATAATGGACAAGGGCAAAAGCATAGCAGTCGGCACAAAGGACGAACTAAAGCGCATGATAAAGAATACCGAAACTATATGCATTAATATGCCAGAACCGCCCGAAGCTGTAACCAATGAACTGAAAGTCCTCAGCCACGTCTACAAGGTGTCCTATATCGGTGATGAACTGAAAATCTATTGCAGCGGCGGCAGACACAATCTCATAAAGGTGCTGGAAATTCTGCAAAAGCACGAACTCTATTTCGGTCAGGTCGTTTCACTGCTGCCCACTCTCAATGACGTTTTCCTCGAAATAACGGGAAAAGCACTCCGCGACAGCGAATGAAAAGGAGAACGATATGTTTTGGCATAATTTTAAATATGAACTTATTACCTGTTTTAGGGTAAAGGACGTGCTGTTCTGGCTGATGTTATTCCCGATAGTCCTTGGTCTGTTTTTCAAAGCGGCTTTCAGCGGTATCTACGACAAGGATTTCAGCAATGCGGCAATAAAGACCGCTGTTGTCGAAACGACCGAGAACGAAAACTTCTCCGCCGTCCTCGATTCGCTGAGCAGCGGAGATGACGCTCTGCTGAAGATCACCCGAACTGACATGGAGAGTGCTCAGAAAAAGCTCGAGGACAAGAGCATAGACGCTATCATTTGTGTTGACGGCGAGATCTCGCTGCAAGTCAGAAAAAACAGTACTGAATCGACCATTCTTGAGCGAATTGTAAATCAGTACACGGTAAATGAAAAAATAATAAGTGACACGCTCAAATCCGACCCGAGCGCTTTGGCGGCAGTTATTTCTCAACTCACAGGAAACACGTACTACACTGAAAACATCAGACTTGCTGACAAACGTACTGACATTTACGATCAGTATTTCTATAATCTGATTGCAATGGTCGCGCTTTTCAGTTCTATCAGCGGACTTCATATTGCAATTCAGAACCAGGGAAATCTCTCGGAACTCGGTGCAAGAAAGTGCATATCACCGACCCCGAAATTTATTTCAATGACAGCTTCGCTCTCAGGAACATACATACTCGGGATCATATGCGTTGCACTGTGCGTAAGCTTTGTGCGGTTCGTGCTTGGAATAAGTCTCGGTGAAAATCTGATACTCACCTATTTTGCAGCGATTGTCGGCTCAATACTCGGAACTAACACAGGCTTTTTCATTGGTTCGCTCAACAGGATAAACGAAACGGTAAAGGCAGGATTTTCAATTGCCTTCTCACTGTTATCATGCTTTTTCAGCGGACTCATGACAGGCGATATGAAGGGAAAAATCGAGGCGACCTGTCCGATAATAAACAAACTCAACCCTTCTGCGCTGATAAGCGATGCGATCTACAACATCACCGTATTCGGTGACACCAAAAGCTATTGGCGCTGTATTATAACCATGACGGCTGAGGCGGCAGTTTTTGCTGTTCTCGGAATTTTAATGACAAGGAGGCGCAAGTATGACAGCATTTAAGCTGCTTATGAAAGTCCTCAAGGCAAAGATCACCAGCGTTGTGCTTTACGGACTGATCTTCCTTATTATTTCCACCATAACTTATTTCAACTCGAACTCCAATGAGCAGTTCGTGCTCTCAAAGCATAGGATAATTCTCTATGACAACGATCAAAGCGAACTGAGCAAGGAATTTTATGGATATCTCGCGGATAAATGCGAAATTGCAAGTCTGCCCGAATCGGTCATGGACAGCGAAACTTCGCAGAAAAAGCTGCTATATTACACAACGATACACGATGTTGTCTATATCAACAAGGGATTCGGCGAAAAAATTCTTGATATGAAAGCTGAACCTGAAAAACTTGTTACCGTAAAAAATGTTCACAATAATGATGAACTGCTCTCGCTACACACGAATAATTTCATTAACGCTGTAAGAGGGTATCTCCTTGCCGGTAAAAGCGGATCCGAAGCGGTCTCGCTTGCAACCGAGGCTCTGAAAAATACGGCTGACGTAAAGATAGAGAGTTTTGAGAAAAGCTCGGGCAGCAATATAGGTCAATACTTTGGTATGCTCCCCTATGTCGCTATCTCAATGATCATGAGCGCGCTTTCACCGGTACTTTTTGCAATTTACCGTAGGGACATCTACTTCCGCACCGCCTGCTCATGTATCAATCAGACACGCTTTACAATGGAAGTATCACTGGCAGGATTTACTTTGGTAACAGTTCTTTGGGCGATCTTCATGGGCGTCGGTTTAATCTTCAACGGTGGAATGCTTATAGGCAGAGAAAATCTTGTGTTCATCAACTCGTTTGTGCTGTACATCATGTCAGCCTGCCTTTCGATACTCGTTTCCGTACTGCTGAAAAATATCCGCGTTGTGGATTTTCTCAACCAGATATTCGGTCTCGGAATGTGTTTTCTCTGCGGAGTATTCGTTCCTATGCAATACCTGTCGCCCTCGGTAGTTTCAGCCGCGAAATTTCTCCCCGTATACTATTATGTCAGAGCCAACAGTCTCATTTTCGACGAAGCTTTCAGCACGCATAAGTTCGTGGTCTGCATTGGCGTTCAGCTTCTGTTCGCAGCAGCTTTCCTTGCCTGTGCTATCGCGGCAAAACGCAGAAAAAGAGTTCTCGAACAGTAAACTGTGAAGCGTTTGGAGACTGTTTATGGGGCTTTTGAATCTCATTATCAGAACTTTTCGACAAATCAAAACGGAACCCGTTATGGGTTCCGTTTTGTTATTCATCACACATATTCTTTTCAAGATATTTCTCAAAGTCCTCGTAGCACAGCGGTCGCGAGAAATAGTATCCCTGAATGTAATCGCAGTCGTTGTCGCGCAGAAATTCAAGTTCTTCCTTAGTCTCGACACCCTCCGCAACAGCTTCGATCCCCATATCGTGGCACATTGAAATAATGGTTCTGATTATTTTTCTTACCTTGCCGTTTTTCTCGATCTGGCGAATAAAGCTCATGTCAATTTTAAGAACGTCAAAATCGTAGTTCTGAATCATGCCGAACGAAGAATATCCGCTGCCAAAGTCGTCAAGGTAGATCTGATGTCCCCTCTCACGGATATCCCTTATGAAAGACTCAAGTTTCTCCTCAAGCGTAGTGTACGATGTTTCCGTGATCTCGTACCTTATCGAGCCTTTCGGAAGTATCTGTTTTTCAAGGCACTTGTAGAAGTCGTCAACTTCGTCCTTGTCGTAAAAATCGACTCGCGAAAGGTTCACTGATATCGGGATTATCTGCTTTTCCTCATCTACACGGTTACGCAGATAGTCCGCAACTTCGTCCAGAACATACCTGTCGAGCGCCGTAACATAGCCGTATTTTTCAAGTGCAGGAATAAACTTATCGGGAGAAATGATACCCCTGTCAGGCTTTTTCCAGCGGATCAAAGCCTCTGCCGAGATAACTCTGCCAGTCTTTGCGCTTACAACCGGCTGATAGTACACCTGAAACTCCTTGTTCTTAATGGCATTTTCAAAGTTTGTGAGTATCTCCGCACTCTCAAGGAATTTTTCGCCGATGTTCGGACTGAACACCGCGCAGGAAACTCTCTCGTCCTCGGGAATTGAGTCCCTCGCTATCTCCGCGCGGTCTATCATCTTGTCAACGTCCTCGCTGTTGTCCTCAATGAAGTAAACACCACACTTATAATGTATCCTGCTCTCATTGCCGCCATAAGTCCACTTATGACGGAGCAGTCCGGAAAGGTGCTCGGTATCAAGTTTATTCTTTGCCACGAGGAAAATAAAACAGCCGTCGTCCTTTCGCGCGCACACGACAGGTTCAAGCCTGCTCTGCGAAAAAAGCCTGTAGGTATCTCTCAGCAGCTCCTCCCCTGCCTCAGCTCCGTAAAGCGTATTTATCGCCTTGAATTCCATAATGCTCACAAATAAAACCGCATAATTTGTGAGAGCAACGTTCTCCCTGCGCATTTTTTCTATACTGTAAACAAATCCTGCTTTGTTGCAGTCGTTGATGCTTGTATCAAAAAACTGCTGTTTATAGGCATATGAATTTTCATCAACTATAGCCTCAATCTGCTCATCTCTGCGCGTGAACGGGTAAAGACGTCCGCCGTTGAGAGCCTGTGACGGAACAGAGCCGTGAATATGGGAAATTTTCCAGTTTTCGCCGTCAGACTCCATGATAAAAGTCGACCTGTGAGTAAATGAAAAATCGGCAGCTTCCTTATCAGCCGTCTCAACGCTGCAAATCGCCTCACAGCGGTAAAGGCTGCCTGACATACGGTAAACATTGTAGCTTTCACCACTGATAATGCCATTGAGTACATGCGCCTTTCCCCTGCTGAAATAATCGGCGATCGCCTTTCCGCCTTGAATGAACATTTCTCCGCCTGCTCCTATACAGGTAGCGTTGTCACTCAGAAGCTCAATGAGCCTGCCGGGATCTCCCTTTTTAAAAAAATCCCTGTGAATCTCCCTCACCATGTCCCGTATCCTGTTTCGGATCACGGTATCGTCTTTGTAATTTTCCATAATTTCCTCCACGGCAATATTGCATGAGCAAATGCCTGTTTCCCCCGGGATCAATATTTATGTGTTCTGTGCGGCATGGACCGCAGTATCCCGTCTTTTATTTTCTCGCCTTATAACTATTACACAACAATTATAGCATATATAACTAAAAAAAGTCAAGCGATAAAGAGAAATCATTTCAAAATAACAATATTTGAGTGATTGAATACACTAGGGAGTGTTGACACTAAGATAATATGCAGATTTTCGAGCATAAATTTTACGTAGACAAGGCAAAAAGTCGCAGGCAGGCTGTCGCCTGTCAAGACTTTTTAACGCAGGATGCGTGAAATTTTGCCGAAAAGATGCGTTGTTAGGCTTAGTGTCAACACTCCCTAATACTATATACTTTTGTCAGTCGAGTACGATCTTTGCCGCTGTATTTCCTTCAAAATCAAAAACCGTAAATGTATCATCTTCCAGAATTGCGTAAGTGTTTGGATTTCCGCCCTTTGGTATTGATACTGAACCGGGATTCAGGTGAAAAAACGAAACACCGTCCCTTTCCAGCTTCTCTGCCTTTAAAAGGTGTGTGTGTCCGTGCAGCAAAGCCTCTCCATTGGAGATCGGCGGCAGGTTATCCTCATTGAAAAGGTGCCCGTGCGTTGCAAAGATAGTGTGTCCGTTAAGCACAAGCAGTGCGTAATCCGCAAGAACAGGAAAATCAAGAACCATTTGATCCACCTCAGCCTCGCAGTTTCCGCGAACTGCGTAGATTCGGTCTTTGAGAGGATTGAGCATTTCGATAACTTTCTTTGGAGCATAGTCCCTCGGGAGGTCATTCCGCGGGCCGTGATAGAGTATATCTCCCAAAAGTATAAGCTTTTCCGCGCCGCTGTCATTGAATTTTTCCAGCATTTTTCCGCACCAGTACGCAGAACCGTGAATGTCGCTTGCAATAAAATATTTCATAAAATCATCGCCTTTCGCTAATATTGTATCACAAAACCGACAGAATGTCCATTAATTAACAGAAATTTCAGAATCCGTACAAGCGGACAGACTTCCGGCTTTCCTGTGCCTATTGCTTTTTTAACTGAAATATGATACAATTTATGAGAACTTGCACAGTTTAAAGTGCATATGAGACAAAGTACTGAAAATGGAGAAATACTATGAGTATACTTAATGTAGAACACGTTACGCACGGATTCGGCGCGAGACAAATACTGAATGATGCATCATTCCGACTTCTCAACGGCGAACACGTCGGTCTTGTCGGAGCAAACGGCGAGGGAAAATCTACCTTTCTTAACATAATAATGGGCAAACTTCAGCCTGACGAAGGCAAAGTCGAGTGGTGCCGCCATATCACGACAGGCTATCTCGACCAGTACAGCACACTCGAAAAGGGCATGACTATCCGCGATGTTCTGAGGAGTGCATTTGACCACCTCGCTGAGCTTGAAACAGAAATGCTCGGACTTTATGACAAAATGTCCGATTGCTCCGAGGAGGAAATGAACGAGCTTATGGAGGAAGTCGGCGAGATACAGAGCATTCTCGATTACAGCGGCTACTACACTATCGACGCAAAAATCTCCGAATACGCAAACGGTCTCGGACTGAATGAAATTGGTCTTGACCGAGATGTTTCCGAGCTCTCGGGAGGTCAGCGCGCAAAGGCTCTGCTCGCGAAAGTCCTGCTTGAAAATCCGATGATACTCATTCTTGACGAGCCGACAAACTTTCTTGATGAAAACCATATCGCGTGGCTCACAGAATTCCTCAAAAACTATGAGAATGCATTTATACTCGTTTCACATGATATCCCGTTCATGAACAGCGTCATCAACGTTGTGTATCATGTTGAAAATGCCGTAATGACGCGATATACGGGCGATTACGACAATTTTGTGAGAATGTACGAACTGAAAAAGCGGCAGATAGAACAGGCTTACGAAAAACAGCAGAAAGAGATCGCCGACCTTGAGGACTTTATTGCACGCAACAAGGCAAGGGTAGCAACAACGAACATGGCTAAATCACGCCAAAAGAAGCTTGACAAAATGGACAAGATAACCCTTGCTCGCGAAAAGCCCAAGCCGACCTTTTCATTCCGCAAGGCAAGAACTCCGGGACGTGTTGTTATCGACTGCAAAGATATCGTTCTCGGATACGATACACCGCTCACGAAGCCTGTTTCTGTTCAGGTGGAAAACGGACAGAAGATCGCTATCCGCGGTGTTAACGGAATAGGAAAATCCACGCTTCTGAAAACTCTACTCAAAATAATTCCGCCTCTTTCGGGAACTGTCGAGCACGACCAATTCGTTGAGGCAGGTTACTTTGAACAGGAGGAGGAAAGCACCTCACAGACCGCGCTTGAAGTTATCTGGAACGAGTTTCCCTCAATGACCAACGCCGAAGTCCGCGCGGCTCTCGCACAATGCGGTCTCACTACAGAGCACATAACCTCTCAGATGAGAGTACTCTCGGGCGGCGAAAATGCCAAAGTCAGGATCTGCCGCATTATGCTCCGTGAGATAAATCTTCTCGTACTCGACGAGCCTACTAACCACCTCGATGTTGACGCAAAGGACGCGCTCAAGCAAGCTATTAAGGACTACAAGGGCACTGTTATAGTCGTAAGCCACGAGCCCGAGTTTTACATGGACATTGCCGATCAGGTTTTGAACATCGAGGAATGGTCTACCAAGGTGATATAATCCTGCTAAAAAGAATGTATAATAATAAAGATGAAAACCGCTTAGAATACCTTCTAAGCGGTTTTTGCTATCATCGAACAGTTTATGGCAGATCGAATCTGCATAATAACATATTTTGGTAATTACTCATATATTTCCCGAAATCTATGAATATACCACTCAATATCTCCTTCTATGAAGGCAGGAACTTGATTTTCCGAACTGGCACTTATCCAAAAACCTCCTCTCTTTTCCGATCTGAAGAACACTCCATTTACTGAAAAAACATTTGAATCCGCTTCTGAAAAGTCAATTTTATTCAGAGCATCATTGATACCCGTCCCGCGATACTTACACAAGCTCTCTTTCAGCGACCAGAAGCGTGCAAAAATTTCAGACGGAGCATCAGAGCGTTCTATCAATTCCCTCTCTCTGCGTGACATGGTGATATCAAGTATCTCCTCAAATTCTATATCCGTGTCCTGAATATCCACACCTAAACTACGGTCATTGATACCGCAACACACTCCCGAATCGCAGTGGGATATATTAAAGGATATATCAGCATCTTTAAAGTATGGTTTGCCGTGGAGTCCCCTCTCTATCTCGGGTATAGTCCTGATCCCGTAATTTTCCAGAAGTCCGTAGAGCAACAGAAAATATGAAATAATACAGTTGTTTCTGTCAACAGTTCTCAGGTATCTGTCTGCTTTTTCCAGCCTTGAAGCCGGAAGATATTCAGATATATGGGTGATAATTTCATCACTTATGGCAGAATTATTATCAAGGATATAAACAACAGGCTGTCTCATTACAGTCTCTACCTCTCATCTTTTATCATTTACAGTTATTGCTGCAATAATTGCTTTTGTAATATACATAGTATAACACAAGTAATATTTCATTACAAGTCTGAAGGAATGTTCGCCTCAACATCTTCGCCGTTATGGCGGTATTGTGCTAAAATGTTGTCAGTTTAATCATAACACTGCACATAATGGTATGCTATAATAGATATAGTACATAACGAAAGCACATTTTGTTTCTTGAAAAAATCACTTTATTATCAGGAGGTACTGCTATGAGAAAAACTATTCGTTCCAAAGCAATTTCCGGAATCACGGCTGCGGTCATGCTGTTGACCTGTGCTATGCCTGTTGCGGTAAATGCTGTCGAAAGTCCCACAAAGGAGAATGCTATGAAAACACTCGAAACCGGTATTACTATCTCCGCTGACAAGATCAGCACGGAAAACTACAAGGACACGAGATTCAATAACCCGATCTCCCCTGACTTCTTCTGCGCTGACCCTACTGCCGTTGAATATAACGGACGACTTTACGTCTACGGCACAAACGATCACCAGCAGTTTGAAATTGCAGGTCCTGACAAGGACAACACCTATGAGAAGATCAAGTCACTTCTCGTTTTCTCCACGGACGATATGGTCAATTGGACTTATCACGGCGAGATAAATGTAGGTGAAATTGCACCGTGGATCACAGCATCGTGGGCTCCATCTATCGTATCCCGTGTAGAATCAGACGGAAAGACGCACTTTTACCTTTACTTCTCCAACAGCGGTATTGGTACAGGTGTTATCACCTCAACAGACCCTGTGACCGGTTGGACAGATCCGCTGGGACATTGCTTTGTAACGTCACAATCTCCCGGAATTGACGGCTCTGACACTCCGTTTGACCCGGGTGTCGTAATTGATGATAACGGAGTCGGCTGGCTTGCGGTCGGCGGCGGCGATCAGACTGCCGCAATGCCCGACGGAGCACGCATTGTTCAGCTTGGCGATGATATGATCTCATTCGCAAGCGACTTCAAGCGCATTTATGCACCCTATCATTTTGAGGCTAATGAACTGAATTACATCAACGGAACTTATGTCTACACATACTGTTCCAACTGGGCAGACCGCCGCAACATTCAGTGGGATTATGACTGCGATGCCCCCGGCGGCTGCGGTATGGTCTATATGACGACCAAAACTCCACTTGATCCTGACAGTTGGCAGGTAAAAGGCGAATGCTTCAAGCAGCCCGGCGAATGCGGATTCGACTACTCGAACAACCACACCCATATGCACAAATTCAAGGGCAAGTGGTATATGTTCTATCACACATTGACTCTCAAGCACGGAAGGGGAATTACAGGTGCTTACCGCAGCATGGGCGTAGATGAAGTAAACGTTGATGAAGAAAATGTAACGATCGAGGACGCAGGCGGCACAAAGAAAGGCGTTAAGGCAAACGGAACATTTGATCCTTACAAAGCACACTCCGCCGCTGAGCTTGTTGCCACAGCACAGGTCGACTATGACGTGACCGATCCGTATTCACCGATCGTTATCGCTAAGCAGACCGGTTCGTGGACAGGAGTACGAGGCGCACAATTCACTGAATCGGAGCAGACTGAACCCATAACAGAGAAACTTGAGCAGATGAACATTGACAGTATCCAGTACAATCTGACTGTCACCAGCGTTGACGCACCGACAACAATTACAATGCACCCGTCCACACTTAGCGGTGTGAACTGTGACGGCACAGTCGATGTAACCGGCAAGGGCAAGTATACCATTACCTGCGATATGGGCAGCGCAAAGGGATTCCAGAATCTCGGCTATTTCGAGGCTTCTGACAAGACGCCTATTACCTTTGAAGTAGACAGCATTACGCTGAACGGAAAATATAACATTGCAGTTACTGCGGAACTGACAAATACCCGTGAGTGGGCTGATGGTCTGCGCAATGTCTGGAACGGATTCTCTGACGGTGATGACGTATATGCAGGCGACTCTGCTGCTCTGCGGTATGTTAAGTCAGATGATGCAATTGAACTTTTCGCTGTAAAGTCAGCAGGCAATGTTGGTACAGATGACAAGCTTGTGGAAAAGCCGCTGGCATTTCTTGCTAATGTCAAGGGCACAGGCAGTATTGAGGTACACGTTGACGAACCGACAGGCAGACTTCTGACAAGCATTGAGTTTGATTCTCCAAACGAGTTCCGGACAGTATATTCCGAGGGCATTACAGAGATCGGCGGTACACACGATCTGTATTTCGTATACTCTGACAAGGATGTTGCAATGCAGTCATGGTGCTTTATGGAATCAGACGAGGTCACCGAAACTCTGGAGGGTGATGTCAATACGGACGGAAAATTCAACATTGCAGATGTAGTTCTGCTTCAGAAGTGGTTACTTAATGTACCAAATACACAGCTCGCAAACTGGAGAGCTGCTGACTTATGCAAGAACATCAAACTCAACACATTGGACTTGTGCTTGATGAAGCATAAACTTATTAATGGGTGATTAATCTCTCCTTCTGCACAAAGTAGAGGTTTTCATATTCAGATTTGGTAATAATAAGGGGCAAATCAGAGAAATGCGGTATCGCAAGAGGATATAATATCCTGCGATACCGCATTTTTTATGTGCTGTAAAATCTAACTTTTACCAGTTTTGCAATGACAATTTGGTAAAAAGCTTTTTCCTCCTGCAAGAATATGCTATAATATATATATTATGCAGACTATGAAGCATGATTTTTGGAGATATTATAAAAGGAGGTCATGATTATGCTAAAAAAACATCTGTACCCCTGTGTGATTGCCGCATCTGTAATCACCGTCTCAGCAGTTTGCCTGATGAATACTCCGCTTCGTAAAGCTGGATTCAGTTGAAGCTGTCAATTCATATTTATCCGAACGGTATAATTGGGGGACTGACTGGACAACAAATATCATCAATGAAAAAGAAACCTTTTTGTGTGGATATGATATTTTGTGGTACAAGAATGGTTCACTGTATTGCCCCGATTATGAAATAAAGCTGCATATCCCGATTTCTCAGGAATATCAGAACGGCTCTTTGTTCAGCGTATACGGTAATATTTACTATGATTCCTACAGAATGCAATGGTACAGCACCAACAGCAATGTTTACAGGGAATCCAACACGCTCATCGGCTACATCAAGCCTAACTTGGAGGAGCAGAATCCGCTCATTTTGAAAGCGCAACTTACCGTTGTGGGCGATGTTAATATGGACGGTATACTCAATATCGCAGATGTAGTCAGCTTGCAGCGATATCTGCTGAACTGCGGCAGCCTCAACAACTGGAAAGCAGGCGACCTGCATTCGGACGGCAAGCTCAATGCGCTCGACCTCTCTTTGCTGAAGAAAAAAATACTTGAAACTTATACAGATTAATTAAATCATAAGAAAGCTCCTGCGCAAAGCGGGGGCTTTTTGCTATGCAAGAAAACTTCAAATTCATATAAAATAAAAAGCCCCGACTTACTGGTCGGGGCTTAGATATTCGATTGTATAAAACGACTTCCATCGTTTCGCTAAATTGTCCTTTGGACTCACCCTTTCGGTTTAAAGAATAAATCTGTACCTCAATACTTTCATATTATCACATTCTTTCGGAAAGTAATCAAGTCAAGCAAAATTCTCCATTGGTATCACCTTAGTTACTGTAATATGTATTGCAGATCTTTCAAGACCCACCAGAATCATCGTGTTATGCAACATGATTTCTCATTGGAATCAACCTCTAACTAAATTTTATCGATTTATCGAAAGACTTAACGTCGAAATTTCAGATAATCCTGTATCTAAATTTAGTAAGTCATGAAGCCGCTTCCATACAGCTAAACGTCCGCTTATATAATCAAACCTTAAATTTTTGAAACTTCAATCATTGGAACAAGCTACTGCTTATATTCCCTCTTTTTTTAATTTGATCACTCAGCAAGCCCGCCGGCTTCACGCTGCTGTTCTGTAGTTCCTTCCATCGGACTCACTCACCTTTCCGCGTATAATCATTTACATTGAGCTTAATGCTCAGTCCAAGTAAATTCAGCTCCGGGATTCTGTTCCCTTTTGTTGATTATATATTACCACACCTTCTCATGAAAGTCAATAGTATTTTTCAAGTTTTTGATGATTTTTGTCCACTTTCAGCAGTAGTTACAAATCAAAATCAATTGTATTGTGCAATTTAACAAAGCAAGTATTCCGCCATTCATTTCCGCTTGCAAATTCTCCGATTATAGTGTATAATTAATGTATTATATGGCTGTTTGCCGGATTGGAGTTTTTTATGTCAGAAATGAACGAGTACACCCCTGAACTTTTTGAACTTATAGATGAGGACGGAAACAAAAAGCAGTTCGAGCTTATTGATGCTGCTGAAATTGACGGCGAAGAATACTTCGCTATGATCCCGGCTATCGAAGATGATGATTTTCTCAATTCCGACTGCGAAATGGTTATCCTCAAGTCTTCATTCGACGGCGAAGAAGAGTTCCTTGCATCGATTGATGACGATGATGAATATGAAAAGGTCGCAGGCTTTTTCCTCCAGAGACTTCAGGACGCAATAGATTCGGACGATTACGACGACTTTGACGAGGAATAAATCTGTAACGATTTTTTCATAAATTTACATAAAAATATACTTGACTTTTTCAGTCATCTTGTGATATAATATAATCAACAAATAAATATTCTGCCTTGTTCGTGTTTATATGGTTTTTATAATCCAACACTTCTAATTAGGGAATTCGGCTCCGGCTGTGGATTGCAGACCTCCTGCTTGCAGATGAAGGGAGCGTGAAGCAATCGGGCGTTTACCCACCTGCTTCGTGCGGGTTTTATTCGCTATATTAACGGCAAGGCGGATTTTTTATGTAAATGAAAACGGTTTCCAAAAGGAAACCGTTATTTTTATGTTTAAATTTCAGCTTCTACTGCCCTGCCCTCTTTAAGGCTTGCCTGACAGTCAAGATATCGCTGATTTTTGCTGCCGCGGAATCTCACTTCATAGCTTTTCTGAGCGAGAATAAAAGGTCCGTCGATCAAATAATCCGTAACAGAAAGAAGCTCGCCCCAGCCATTCTGAGAGCGGTCGGCATAGAGTTGCTCAAACGTATAGCCGGTATAGGTTATAACGTCCATGCCGAGTTCTTTTATCTGCCTGCCGAGATGTGCAAGAGCCTGCGCCTGTGCAAAAGGCTCTCCACCGCTGAACGTTACTCCGTCCAGAAGCGGATTGCTCTTTATCTTTTCAAGCAGTTCGTCTGTATCAGTCACCGTTCCGCCTGAAAAATCATGCGTCTGCGGATTGTGACAGCCGGGACAGCCGTGCGGACAGCCCTGTGTAAACACAGTAAATCTTATTCCGGGGCCGTCAACGATAGAATCATTGACGGTTCCGGCTATTCTGAGTTCCATTATATCACCTTGATCAAACTTGATGCTTAACGCGGTCGTGCTCCTCTGCACGCTTGCCGTTGTTGAATCGGTCGAGTGTTCCTACAAGGTAGCCTGTGATTCGGCGAATCCTGTCAAAAGCAACATTGTCTGTATGCTCTTTTCGTCCGCAGCAAGGGCAGGTATCTCCGATAATGCCTGTGTATCCACAGCAGGGGTCGCGGTCAACCGGGTGGTTGATAGCGCCGTAGCCTATGCCCGACTCCTTCATGCAGCGTACGATTTTCTCGAATGCGTTGAGATTTTCAAGCGGATCTCCGTCAAGCTCAATGTAGCTGATGTGTCCTGCATTTGTAAGCTCATGATACGGAGCCTCGATCCTGATCTTTTCAAATGCGCTGATAGGATAATAAACGGGGACATGGAAAGAGTTCGTATAGTATTCGCGGTCTGTAACTCCTTCTATTACGCCGTATTTCTTTGCGTCCATTCTGACAAAACGTCCCGAGAGCCCCTCTGCCGGAGTTGCAAGAAGTGAGAAATTAAGACCTGTTCTCTTAGCTTCTTCGTCAAGCCTCTTTCTCATAGCTCCGACGATCTCAAGACCGAGTTCACGAGCCTCCTCGCTTTCACCGTGATGTGCTCCGATAAGAGCCTTGAGGGTTTCAGCAAGACCGATGAATCCTACAGAGAGAGTTCCGTGTTTGAGAACTTCTTCGACCGTATCATCGGGCGAGAGCTTGTCCGAGTCTATCCAGATGCCCTGACCCATGAGGAACGGATAGTTTCTCACGCGCTTCTGAGCCTGGATCTTAAAGCGGTGCATGAGCTGGTCGATCGCGAGATCCATCATAGCGTCGAGCGACTCAAAGAATGCGCCGACATTGTGGTCTGCCTTTATAGCGAGTCTCGGGAGATTTATAGATGTGAAGCTGAGATTTCCTCTGCCTGTTACTATCTCACGGGAAGGATCGTAGTTGTTGCCTATAACTCTTGTACGGCAGCCCATATACGCGATCTCGGTGTCAGGATTGCCGGGCTTATAGTACTGTAGATTGTAAGGAGCGTCAATAAATGAGAAATTTGGGAAAAGTCTCTTTGCGGAAACTCTGCAAGCAAGCTTGAAAAGATCATAGTTCGGGTCTGTAGGATTGTAATTTATGCCGTCCTTGATCTTGAAGATGTGGATCGGGAAAATAGGAGTTTCTCCGTTACCGAGACCTGCCTCCTGTGCGAGAAGAACATTCTTTATTACCATTCTGCCCTCAGCAGATGTGTCTGTACCGTAGTTTATCGAACTGAACGGAGTCTGTGCACCTGCTCGGCTGTTCATGGTATTGAGGTTGTGGATAAGAGCCTCCATAGCCTGATAAGTTGCGCGGTCTGTCTCCTTGACAGCGTTCTTTACAGCAAAAGCCTGTATTTTTTCAGCAGTTTCCTTGTCGGTGTAGTTCTGGAGAAGTTCCAGTTCCTTTTCCTGATAGCCGTTATCATTTGCAAGAACCGGCTTGAGGTCATACTTTTCAAGCATTTCTTCCTTTATTGATTTTACGATATCTGACTCGTTATCAGCTCCGCCAATAAGTGAAAGTGCTCTTGCGACATTCTGGAAATATCTTGCGGCATAGGTTTTCTTTACGCCATCTGCCATTGCATAATCAAATGTCGGAATGCTCTGACCGCCGTGCTGATCGTTCTGATTCGACTGGATCGCGATACAGGCAAGTGCGGAATAGCTTGAAATGTCATTGGGTTCTCTTAAAAAGCCGTGACCGGTCGAAAAGCCGTTTGTAAAGAGCTTTTTAAGATCTATCTGAGTGCAGGTCGTGGTGAGGGTATAGAAATCAAGGTCATGAATGTGGATATCGCCCTCGCGGTGAGCCTTTGCGTGCTTCGGGTCGAGAACATACATCTCATAATACTCCTTGGCGGAAACGCTTCCGTACTTGAGCATTGTACCCATTGCAGTATCGCCGTCGATATTTGCATTCTCGCGCTTGATATCGCTGTCCTTTGCTGAGCTGAAAGTAAGCTCGTTGAGAACGCACATAAGATTAGTTTTCATCTCACGCGAACGTGTGCGCTCATAACGATAAAGGATATATGCCTTTGCGGTCTTTGCATGACCTTTTTCAATAAGAGTCTTTTCTACGAGATCCTGTATTTCTTCAACAGTCGGGGTCTCTCCCGGATGTTCTTTCTCATAGAGACTGCAAACCTCGACAGCCACTTCCATAGCGGTATTGAAATCAGTTCCGCCCTGAGTCTGAGCTGCTCTGAAAATAGCGTTTGCTATCTTTTCGATGTTAAAGGGAACCTTTCTGCCGTCCCTTTTTATAATGTGAATTATCATTGGTGCCATACCTCCAGCTACTATATATTGTATCTCTCTTAATCTTTCGTCTATACTAGTATACTCCAAAAGGAAGGCAATGTCAATTGTACAATATAGCCTATCATAGCTGTTAGCTAAGACAGCTTTTTGACATTTTAATACATTTATCTATTAAAAAACGGGTTTTCAGCTATTCTTCGTCAGGGTGCTTTTTGATTAAATCATAAAACGCCCAACTACAATATATTGTAGTTGGGCATTTTTTATCATACAGTATGTGTGAGTATATATCCCGCGATAGTTTTATAGGCTTCGTCAGTAAATGTCCCCGTATCGGCAGACCAGTATTCAGCAGAAAGCGTTCCCTCTACCGACTTGAGCGCCGTATTGGTATCAATGCAGTTGACTCCGACTGTATTTGCCATATTCAAAAGCTTTGTGTTGTACTCGTTGATAAGCTCGTTGGTCACTGTGGTGGTATCGGCTGCGACCGGCGGCAACTGCATGACATAGATATTCATATCAGGCTTGTACGCATGAAGATTGCTCACAAGCGTAGTGTAATTAGAGATCATTTCGTCAACTGTTACAGTTCCGATATCGCTGCCCAGCATGAAGTAAACATTCATCGGCTTTTTTATCTGCAAAGTTTCATATACGGTAACTGTACCGTAATTGGTCTCCACCTTGACTGTGTTGCAGCCGGACGCGCTGAGGCTGTCACTTCCGATAACGTCCTTGAAATCCGTTGCGCTGCCCATGCTGAGCAAAGTCGAATCGGTAACAAGACAGCAATTATCAAAATATGATGCGTCAACTGCTGCGGATTGCGGAACGGGATTCAGCATAGCAGGAGCAGAATCCGTGCCGGATGTATTATCAGTATTCTCGTCTCCTGCGGCATTCTGCGATGTCTGCTCGGCTGACGTGGTTGCTTCCGTTGTTCCTTCGACCGACACTCCGCCGAATTCGTCATTGAAGAAATTGTCATTGAGATTCGCAGCCGCCATATAAAATCCAAAGCATGCTGCGAACGAAAGTACGAATATCAGGATAAATCCGCCAATATTAAAGCGAACTTTCGGTCTGCCGCGTTTTTTATTTGAAATTCTCTGAACATTTTTTGTTTTAGCCATATTATCTCCAAACTCTATATTTAATGATTAATGAGCACCGTATTTTGATTCACGGTATACCGTTGTTATGCCTGTCGGCTATAAATATTATTATAACTCTTTTCAGCGATTTTTGCAAGACCTTTTCAGCATTTTGTTTATTTTTCTCCGGGCAGATCATAAAATTACGCGATCCGAGCCGAAACGTTCAGCAGGATTTTAAGCAGTTGATTTTTCCTTTAATATGTGGTAAAATCTAGGGAGTGTTGACACTAAGATAATATGCAGATTTTCGAGCATAAATTTTACGTAGACAAGGCAAAAAGTCGCAGGCAGGCTGTCGCCTGTCAAGACTTTTTAACGCAGGATGCGTGAAATTTTGCCGAAAAGATGCGTTGTTAGGCTTAGTGTCAACACGACCTAATACAGCACATTTGCATACAAAGGAGGAAACGTCATGAAAACCGCAATAGTAACGGGGGGGGCGGGAGGTATCGGCGAAGCTGTCTGCCGCCGTCTCGCAGCTGATGGATATCGGGTCATTGTAAATTATGCGAACTCAAAGGATAAGGCTGAGAAGCTCGCTGCTGAAATTGGCGGAGAAGCCGTTGGATTCAGCGTTACCGACTGCCGCGCCGTAAATTCCGCTATAGAAAATATCGGATTCGCCGACCTGCTTGTAAACAACGCGGGGATTTCGGAAATCGACCTTTTCACACATATTTCTCAGGAAAATGCGCGAAATATCATGGAGACAAATCTCATCGGAGCAATGAACTGCGCGCGCGCTGTTCTTCCGCCAATGATAAACAGAAAATCAGGCTGCATTATCAACATTTCCTCTATGTGGGGACAGGTGGGAGCGTCCTGCGAGGTAGATTATTCCGCCTCAAAGGCAGGGCTTATCGGATTCACCAAGGCCTTAGCCAAGGAGACCGCTCCTTCGGGAATACGTGTGAACTGCGTTTCCCCCGGCTTTATAATGACCGAAATGAACAGCCGTTTCTCGCAGGAAGACTTAGCTCTCATCAAAGAGGAAATACCGCTCGGATTTTTTGGCGAACCGCACCATGTCGCCGACGCTGTAGCTTTTCTTGCTTCACAGCAAGCCGAATATATCACGGGACAAGTTCTCGCGGTAAACGGCGGAATGATCATATAATCGGAGGCTTATCATGAACGAAAGACTAAAAAAGCAGCTCGATTTTATGCTTGAGCTTGATAAAATGAAGAATATCTATCGGCAGACCTATGTTCTGAACGAGGACAGAAAGGAAAATGACGCAGAACACAGTTGGCATCTCGCGATACTTGCTTTCATGCTTGAAGAATATGCCGCAGAACCAATTGATACCCTGAAAGTGATAAAAATGGTCCTGCTCCATGATGTTGTGGAAATCGACGCAGGCGACACCTATCTGTATGACGAGGAGGGCTATAAGTCAAAGGCGGAGCGCGAGGAAAAGGCTGCACAGCGTATTTTCGGACTGCTCCCCGATGACCAGAGAGATGAGTATTACGCTCTTTGGAGAGAATTTGAGGACGATATCACATATGAATCGCGCTTTGCCTCTATTCTTGACCGAATGCAGCCGCTTTTGCTTAATTACACCAAGGGCGGCATTGCGTGGAAGGAGCACGGAGTTCACAAAGAACAGGTCCTCAGCCGCAACCGACCCTACTTTGACGCCTCTCATGAGCTTGCAGAGGTCATAGAATCAGTTATTGAGGACGCTGCCGCAAAGGGTTGGCTCAAGGCTTAGCAAAATGTACAAATTTGAAGCTGTACAAACGTGCACTATTACCAAAGCGCCGAATTCTGTGAATAATAGATGATATTTTTTTATTTGCCTTGAACTTTCACTTTTCTTATGGTATATTTATAACTGTAACTCTTAACATATATTTAATACACAAATTTCCGAAGGGGGATATATAATGGCAGAAAAGATAACAATGAACGATGTAAATGAACCTATCGAGTCCAAAGATTCCGCTCCTCAGGAGGAAAAGAGAAGATTTGCGAAACTGCGGCACTTTAATGAAAAGCGCGCGCAGAATACAGATAAATACAAAAAGCTCAATTTGTGGCTCATGATACTGTTCCCTGTTTTTATTGTCAGCATGGCTGAGATAAATCAGGCAAAATACGTTATTCCATATTTTAAATTCTGGGCAGAGCGTCCGACCGTTATGCTCTTTGACATTCTTGTCACGGCAATCGTATTTTTGCTGTTGCTTTTCATTCTGAAAAAAGGCTGGTTAGCCATTCTCACGCAAAGTATCATCTATATGGCGCTGAGTACGACGGAGCTTTTCAAATACGGAACTAACGGCAATCACCTTATCATCTCCGATATGAAGCTTGTAAGAAGTGTAAAAAGTCTTTCGTCGTTCGCTTATATAAAGATAACGCCGAGATTGATAATCTACTATCTCATCGTCATTGCGTTCATTGCGCTTGCATTTTACTTCAATCCCGTTTTCAAGCGCAAACCGCTCCACAGAGCAGTCGGCTCGGTCGCCTGTGTAATGTTCGGCGTATGCATGGTCATTTTCCCGGGATTTTACAATCCTGTTTACAAAGCGTTCGGACTTGATACTACCAAGGCAACAAACACTTTTCTCCTCAATGAGAAATTCACTAAAAACCGTTTCCTCGCATTTATAGTTCAGACTTCTTCGGAAAGCTACGCAAACCGTCTTGTAGTTCCCGAAGATTACAACGAGGAAAAGATAGACGAGATCATGGACATTCCCGTTGACACCGAGGAGGACTTCAACGGCGGCAACAAGCCGAATGTCATTGTTATCATGAGTGAATCCTACGCCGATTTCAGAGCTTTTGACGAACTTGACATTGATGACGATGTTTATGCAAACTTCGACAAGGCTCGTGAGGAAGGCAAGGGCGGTATCGCGATAACTCCTACTTATGCAAGCTGGACTGTACGCTCGGAGTTCGAGCTTCTGTTCGGTCTACCCGTTCGCGGTATCAATACACCGAATATGCCGCAGCGTGAACTTGCAGACCGCGAACAGCCTGCTCTTGCTCAGTATTACAAGAGTTGGGGTTACAACACTATATACGTTCATCCGTTCCAGAGCGGTTTCTACAGCAGACAGCGTATTTACGGTCACTTCGGCTTTGAAAAGATGATCTATCACGACGATCAGGCAGGAACTACCGACTTTACCGTACCTGTTGAGCACTACGGAACTTATGTAGACGATTCAACAGTTTTCAATCAGATACTTGAGGAGATCAATACCTCTGACAAGCCTATTTATCTGCACACAACGACCATGCAGAACCACCAGCCGTACAATCAGGGCGAAGATCCGGACGATGAATTCGGCAACTATCTGCAATGGATACAGCACACAAACGAGGGCTTGGACGACTTCCTTACACAGCTCAAAGACATTGACGAGCCTACACTCGTATTCTTTGTCGGTGACCACTTCCCGTCCCTGAGAGGCGAAACAAGCGTATACAATCAGCTTGGTCTCACCGGAGAAAACTGCTCGCCGCTATATGAACAGAAGTACTTCTTCTGGAGCAATTATGATGCAGACTTTTCTTTTGTTCCCGATGAAGAAATATCGTTCTTCTACATTCCCTATGTTATCCTCAACATCATTGACGCTCCGCGTGATGCTTTCATTGAAAAAATGAATGATTTCATGAAGGAGATACCCGTTTACTCAACGGAGTACGACAGCACTGTTCCTGATAACGAGGAGCTTGACCTTATAACTATCGACCGTGCGGTCATGGAGGAATACTCACCGTCGCCGATACCCGAAGAAGAACTCGTTACAACCGATTAACCCCAAAGCCTGAGACACCGTCTCAGGCTTTTTTATGCGATAACTCATGCTCTTTTCTGTTTGCTATCATCAATTTATCACATAAAAGTTATACTATAATATGTAGTATATGGTTAATCTATGAAAGGATGATTATTATGGCGGATAATTATACCAATCCTGAAAATAACGGCAGTACCTACCACTATTCATATAATAACGGAAATATAAATACACCTGACGGCAATCGATCCGGTTCAAACGGTGACCAGCTCAGAAGCAGCTATTCCTCTCAGAATTCCTACGCCTACACCTCTCAGAGTCCGAAAAAGCCTAAGAAACCGAGAAAGTTTGTCGGTCTCAAGGCTGCTGCATTTATTCTTTGCCTTGCAATTGCCGGAGCTTGCTCCGTTCAGGCGTACAAGATCTTCAACGACAACGACAGTCATCTTTCCGAGTTTTCAGCTTCCGGAGAGAAAGACTCATCTGATTCTTCGGCGGAAAAAGACTCGTCCTCATCTTCTGATGACAGCGGCGAAGCACTTCCAAGTCTCATTGAACTCGCTTCCCGCACCGATGCAAAGCCGATTCCGGACATTGTTGACGAGATAATGCCGTCAGTTGTCGGAGTTTCCTCCACATTTGAAATCACCTCTAATACGTCTTACGGCGGAATGTGGGGATTCGGCGGAAGTCAGCCCCAGACCAGAGAGGGCGTGGCTACAGGCACGGGATTCATCATTACCGATGACGGCTACATTGTCACTAATGCTCATGTTATCTACGACGAGGAATACAATGCGGGCGAAGCTGTTGATGTTTCCGTACTTTTCAGCGATGAAACGGAGCACGAAGCTAAAATTATCGCGTATGATGTCGAAACCGACATTGCCGTCCTAAAAGTCAACGAAACAGGTCTTACTCCCGCAACGCTCGGTGACAGTGATGAATTAAGAGTTGGCGAACTCGTTATCGCTATCGGTAATCCGCTCGGATTCGACCTCTTTGGCTCTGTTACAAGCGGCATTGTTTCAGCCCTTGACAGACAGATCACTATAAATGAAAAGAGCATGAAGCTCATTCAGACGGATGCTGCTATCAACAGCGGTAACTCAGGCGGCCCGCTTCTCAATAGCTGCGGTCAGGTCATCGCTATTAATTCCGCGAAAATGTCGTCAAGCTACGGCTCTGCAACTGTTGAAGGTCTTGGATTTGCAATTCCTATCAAGGAGGCAAAAACGATCATTGATGACCTGATAAACAACGGGTATGTCACAGGCAGACCGCAAATCGGAATCGCCACAGTTGACGTTACAGAAGCCTACTCAAGCTACCTCGGACTTCCCATGGGAGTTTACATTCAGAGCGTTCAGGAAGGCAGTGCTGCTGAAAAGGCAGGACTTCAGGTAGGCGATGTTATCATAGGTATCGAGGACGAAGCTATCACGACCGGTGATGAGCTTAATCAGATAAAGAATACCTATAAGGCAGGCGACACTATCAAGCTTACTGTGGAGCGACACGGCGAAGATATAGACATTCCCGTAACACTACAGGAAAATAAAGAACAAGCTTCATAACAAAATTAAGCTGCTGAACAAAATTGTTCAGCAGCTTTTGCTTTATCTCTTTTCAAAGTATTCCTCATACCATACAAGGAAAGTATATATTGTCCAGACCATGCGCCAGTTATCGGAATTTCCGCCAACATATTCATCGTAAATGGCGTTTATCTCGTCAAGCTTGAAGAACTTCGCCGCGGCTTCGCTGTGGAATTTAGTCACAACATCGCTATTGTATCTCTCATCTGCGAGCCAAAGCCTTACAGGCACGATAAATCCAAGCTTTTTGCGGAACGCTATCTCCTCAGGGAGAACCTTGGCCGCCGCTGTTCTGAATGCTACCTTGTTGTTTTCGTCATTTACTTTGTATTCGGACGGCATACGCGATGCAATATCGAAAATTCGTCTGTCTGTAAGAGGCATTCTTATTTCGAGTCCTGCCGCTGTGCTCATCTTATCTACATTAAGGTAGATATCGCCTTCAAGCCATATCTGAATGTCAACGTCAGACATTTTGGTCAGAGGGTCAAGTCCCTCAGTTTCATCATAAATGTGCTTTACAAGGTTTATAGGAAGAACTGTCGGGTCGTAATTCCGGAGAATACGCTCTTTAAGCTCCTCTTTCATTATATTGGTGTTTCCAACATAGAAATTTTTGAGATCATCACCGTATCTCTCGGCATTGCGGTACATATTGTATCCGCCGAAAAATTCGTCTGCGCCCTCGCCGGAATAGCAAAGCTTTGTGTGCTTAGCTGTTGCAAGGCAGCCAAGTGTAAACACTATCGCAGAAGCGTCTCCCAAAGGCTGTTCCATATTGTACATTACATAAGGAACTATTCCAAAGAAGTCCTTGGGCTGAATTTTGGCAACGGAATGCTCAACACCCAAAAGTTCCGCGGTCTTTGCAGCAACTCTCGATTCGTCAAAGCGCTCCTCATCATAACCGCACGAATCAGCACGCTTTGCATCGCTCATTGCGAGAACATAAGAGGAGTCTACTCCGCCTGAAAGAAACGATTCCGCAACCTCGTTCGGCTCTTTGACTTCGGTCATGATGTGGGCGAGAGTAGAATGTATCTCGTCTGCCCAATCATCGAGCGATTTTGTCTTATCCGGAGCGAATGAGGGCGTCCAGTAGCGCTCTACTGTAAGCTTTCCGTCCTTGAATTCAAGCCAATGACCGGGCATGAGCTTTTTGAGTCCCTTGAAAAATGTCTCCTCGCCTGCCACATAGGTAAGCGTGAGATAAATTTGCAGCATTTTCTCGTTGAGTTCCTTGACGAAACCCTCCTGTTCCATGATAGGACGAATGTAAGTTCCGCAGAGCAGTCGGTTATCCGCTGTTACATAGTAGTAAAAAGGCTTTGTGCCGAACTGGTCTCTCACGGCAAAGATCTTGTTCTCCGCCTCGTCATTTATCGCAAACGCAAACATTCCGTAGATGTGGGTGGCAACATCATGCCCCCATTTCTCGTATGCTTTGAGCACGATTTCCCTCTCACGTTCCTCGCGTGCAAGCGAATCCGTGATCTCCAGCTCCTCACAGAGCTGCTTCCAGTTCCTTATATGTCCTCTGTAATCAATAATGCTGTTCATGCCTACACTCCTTATATCTCCTCGTAAACCTGCGGACGGTTCATCAGCTTTGTAAGAGCCTCTCTTACGTCACCGCCGTGGAAGAGTATCTCGTTGAGCTGCTCGGTAATTGGCATCTCAACTCCAAGTTTTCTCGATAAATCATATGCAGCCTTGCAGCAGAAATATCCCTCAACTGTACCAACGCGCTTTACAGCCTCCTCGGGTGAAACTCCCTGTCCTATGAGTATTCCCGCGCGTCTGTTGCGGCTGTGCATACTTGTGCAGGTAACGATAAGATCGCCAATACCCGTAAGACCGCTGAAAGTGAGGATATTCGCACCTACTGCTCTGCCAAGGCGCGCGATCTCGTGAATTCCTCTCGTCATGAGCGCAGCCTTTGTATTGTCACCGTAGCCCATTCCGTCACAGATACCCACACAGAGAGCAATGATGTTTTTGAGCGCTCCGCCTATCTCACAGCCTATAACGTCCCTGTTGAGGTATATTCTCAGCGAACTGTTTCCAAGCTCCTTCTGAACATACTCTGCCGCTTTCATATTATGAGACGAAGCCGCAATAGTTGTCGGAATACAGCGCGCAACTTCTTCAGCGTGCGACGGGCCTGACAATACTACAAGCTTATCGGTCTTTATCTCCTCGCAGATGACTTCGCTGAGAGTCTTTAAGCTGTCTTCTTCAAGTCCCTTGCCGGTGTTGACGATAACCATGTTATCATCAATAAACGGAGCTGCAAGCTTTGCCACGTCCCTGACGAACGTAGAAGGAATGCCGAAAATAAGAAGATCGCAGCCCTTTATACATGAGATATCGCTTGTCATTGCTATGCTTTCGGAAATCGGAACTCCCGGAAGCTTCTGCGTGTGCTCGCCGTGTGTGCGGATATCGTCTATCTCGGACTGAAACTTTGACCAGACCGTAACATCATGCCCGCCGCAATGTTCAGCCATAACAGCAAGACTAAGTCCAAATCCGCCTGAGCCTAAAATAACTATCTTTGCCATATCAAATCCCCTTCCCGAAATCAGTGTCTGTGTGAACTATGAAACATTTCAGCGGAAAACTTATTTTCCGTTCCTTTTCTAAGACGGTCAATATTTTCATGGTGCATCCATATAACAGTCGCAGCCATTGGTATCGAAAGAATCATGTAAAGGAAACTCCGACCGAATGAAGCCCCGTTAACTATCCACGACATAAGGAGCGTTGCGATCGGACAGTAAGCCGTTGCAATGATCGACGAGAGTGACACATACTTTGTAAGAGCAAGTATTACAATAAATATCGCAAGCAAAGCTATCGCAACTTTAAGATCAACGCTCATAAAAGCTGCAACACCTGTCAGAACGCCCTTTCCTCCGCGAAAACCGTAGTAAATCGGGAAAATGTGTCCGAGAATCGCACAGAATCCTGCAATGTATCCGATATAGTGGGTGTCGTTTCCGGGATTCATGCCTGCACTGAGAAGTCCGCAGAATTCTCTTGCGAGAGCAACTGCAACAACGCTCTTGAAGATATCTCCGACAAGCGTGATAACGGCGCAGGTCGTGCCTGCACATCTGAGAGTGTTGGTGAGTCCTGCATTGCGGCTGCCCATCTCGCGGATATCTTTATCCTTGATAAGACGGACTGATATAATGGAAAAATTGAGGCTGCCGAGGAAATATCCGAGCGCCGCAGCAAGAATTATCGAGAATAGTACCTTCATTACTTATCGCTTCCTCCCCTCTCACGGACGATAAAGCGAACCGGAGTTCCCTCTAAGCCGAATGTTGAGCGTATTTGATTTTCAATATATCTTCTGTAGGAAAAATGGAACAGATCTGCCCTGTTTACAAATGTTACAAACGTGGGCGGTTTTGTCGAAGGCTGGGTCATGTAGTAGATCTTGAGACGTCTGCCCTTATCCGAAGGCGGCTGAACTCTTGTTGTAGCGTAAGCCAGTACGTCATTGAGCATACCCGTTGAAATTCTCATGCTGTTCTGCTCGTAAGTGTACTTGATAAGCTCGTAAAGCTTATTGATACGCTGACCGGTTTTCGCCGAAATAAAGACAAACGGAACATATGACATGAAGCTGAAGTCTTTCTCAAGCTTGGTTCTGTATTCCTGCATGGTCTTGTCGTCTTTTTCAACGAGATCCCACTTGTTTACGGCAACCACACAAGCCTTGCCCTGTTCATGAGCATAGCCTGCAACCTTTGAATCCTGTTCCGTGAATCCCTCTGCTGCGTCAAGCATGATCACGCACACATCAGCTCTGTCAACTGCCATATAGGCGCGCAGAACGCTGTAATGCTCAATTTTCTCATTGATCTTGGACTTCTTGCGTATTCCTGCCGTATCAATGAATACGAACTTACCGAACTCGTTTTCGATAACAGTATCCGTGGAGTCACGGGTAGTTCCTGCAACATCGGAAACAATTACTCGTTCCTCGCCTGCAATTTTGTTTATGAGTGACGACTTTCCTGCGTTAGGCTTTCCTATTACCGCAACCTTTATCATGTCGTCATCGTAATCCTCATCGTGTTCGTCAGGAAGATACTCATAGACCGCATCAAGCATATCGCCTGTTCCGTGACCATGAACCGATGAAATAGGATACGGTTCACCGAGGCCGAGATTATAGAATTCGTAAAGCTCCATTGGCGGCTCGCCGAGGTTATCGACCTTGTTTACCGCAAGGATAACAGGCTTGCCGCTTTTCAGCAGCATTTGCGCAACTGTCTGGTCGTCAGCAGTAACTCCGCAGCGTATATCCGTAACAAAAACGATCACATCTGCTTTCTCTATCGCAAGTTCGGACTGTCGGCGCATCTGCGCGAGTATCACGTCATCGCTGTCAGGCTCGATACCGCCTGTGTCAACTACCATGAACTCCTTGCCGCGCCATTCGCACTTTGAATAGATTCGGTCGCGCGTAACGCCGGGGGTGTCCTCCACTATTGAGAGCCGCTGACCGATCAGTTTGTTGAAAAGCGTGGACTTGCCTACGTTAGGGCGTCCGACAACTGCAACTATTGGTATTGCCATTTTATCGCTTCTCCTTTCCTTTATCGTAGGTGCTCACGCAAAATAAAGCGCTCTTCTTTTCTCAGCACAAGTATTTTATGTGAACACAATTCTATCGTTATATTTTCCAAATCGGAAAACAGTTTTTGTCATAAATCAGTATTCAATGCCCAGCATTGCATCAAGCAGTTCGTAGCCATCGCTTCCCGTAGTTTTCAGTGGAAGCCCGAGTGCGGCTTCAACGTCAGAGACCGTGAGGTCGTCAAGGAAAATCGGCTCATCACGCTTGACCATAGCCGAAGAAATAAGCAGTTCTTCGCCGAGGTCTTTTCCCTTTAGCTGAGCAATAAGGTCGCCGGCGGTTATAAGTCCTGTAACGGTAATGGTTTCACCGAAAAAGTCATTGCGGATCCTGTAAACATCGCATTTCAGTCCCTTGAAGCGCTCCTGCGCTTTCTCCGCAAGCATTTTCATAGTTCCGTAGGCTGAGTAGCCTGTAGGGATCGAAACATGACGCTCCTTTTCCTCCCATTCGGCGAGGTCGAGAGCCTTTTCAAATTCGTCTATCAGAGAGCGCAGCATTCCTACGCCATTCTCGTACTGCGGAAAATCCTCATAATACTCTATCGGCGGAAGCTCCCTTTCAGCAATGAGGAAAAATTCATCGGACGGGAAAACCATTCTCGTACCGTATTTTTCAAGAAAGATCGCCTGATACTCCTCAATAATATCAATAGTCTCGCCTGCCGTTTTGCTGTTGAAGATCGTAAGCGGATAAAGTCCCTCGCGATATTTTGAAAGTCCGACAGGAACAACGGCCGAACTTGAAATATTCGGCATAAGCTCGCCAAGATCGTGCAGAGTACGCCTGAGTTCGTCTCCGTCATTGAGCTGAGGGCAGCAGACCACCTGACAATTAAGCTGGATACCGCTGTCTGTGAGTTGTTTGAGGTATTTGAGCTTTTCTCCGGCAAATCGGTTCTTCATCATTTTAACGCGCAATTCAGGATTAGTGGTATGGACTGAAACATTTATGTTCAGCTTCATTTCAATGATTCTGTCGATGTCGGACTGCTCAAGATTTGTAAGGGTAACATAATTTCCCTGCAAAAAGGAAAGTCTTGCATCATCGTCCTTAAAATAAAGAGTTTCGCGCATTCCGGGCGGCATCTGGTCAATAAAGCAGAAAACGCACTTATTCCTGCACGACTGCTTTCTGTCCATGAGAAAGGTTTCAAATTCAAGTCCGAGGTCGTCATATTCGTCCTTTTCTATTGCAAACGAAAGCGTTTCTTCTCCGCGCTCAATATCGAGTGTTATCGAAGTTTCAGCCGCGTAAAACATGTAGTCCAGAACGTCCTTTACGCCATGACCGTTGATCCTTTCCAGTATATCTCCGCTTCTCAAACCGCATCTATCCGCCGGAGAACCGGAAACAACGCTGTTTATCTTAACCATAAAAAAACTCCAAACACTTAAAAAGGAGAGAAGGATCACTCCCTCTCTCCTTCTCAATTCATCGAATTGCTTCGATTATTCAGCGTCAATTTTAAGAACTTCAACGCCCTTATAGAATCCGCAGTTCTTGCAAACTCTGTGCGGAGCCTTGATTGCGCCGCAGTTATCGCATCTTGACATTGCAGGTGCATCAAGCTTCCATACAGCAGAACGTCTCTTGTCACGTCTTGCCTTGGAAGTTTTTCTCTTCGGTACAGCCATTTTGGCACCTCCTTATAAAATTAGCTATTACAAACCGTTTCGGGATAAACCGAAAGCATCGGTTTTCTGACAATTGCACTCCGATTCGTTAAGGTCGCAGCCGCAAACCATGCAAAGCCCCTTGCAGTTTTCCCTGCACAGATTCTTCGCCGGCAGTTGCAGCAACAAATCAGTTACGGCAATATCGTTCATTTCAATGCTCTCACCGTCAACCGTGATATACTCATCGTTATCACTGTTAACAGAAGGAACAACAATATGTTCAAAGCTGAATCTGTAATCTCTTTCAAATTCTTTCAGACACCTGTCGCAGGTATGCAGAACCAAGGCATTGACCGTGTAGTTGAGATAAACCACACCTGCTCTGTTATAGAGCCTGCCTTCTATCTTTACGGGAGCGCCGAACTCAAGACCTTTTACAAAGCCAAGCTCGTCCGCAGCCAGTTCATAGGAAAAGTCCCTGACCTCTCCGACTATGCTGAAAAGCTGTTTTAAATTGATCTTCATACTATATAATTCCTTAGAGCACCATAAAATTTATTATACATCAAATGACAGGATATGTCAATAGGCTGATGTAAAAATCATTCAAAAATTACTTGATATACTTTGTAACGCTTTCAGGAAGCTCCTCAACGTCAGCAGAAACAGTAAATACTACTGTTACATCTCTGCCTGTGAGAGCCTCGATCTTGTCGAGAACCTTGCCGAACTCATCATAGTCTCTGCCGCAGATCTTGAAGATTCCGTCAACATAAACATGAGTGATATCGTAGTTGCTTGCGAGGAGGCCTGCGATGAAGCCGTAGAGTGTCTCGTAGCTCTCAACGTTGTAATACTCTGTATCGCACCATCTTACCTTACGGCTGATAGAATATCTGATAGTAGAGCCTTTCTCAACTGTTGCAATGTTGCCGTTGGAAGCGTTTACTGCCTCGTTTATTTCGTCGATGAGTATCTTGGTCTTGCCTGTACCCTTTTTACCTGTGATAAGCTTAATCATAATTTACTCCTTCCATGCCTTGGCGGCAATTGGTCTTTTATATCATATTAGCCGAGCTTTGCTTCGAGCTCTGCCTTTGCGCCTTCGTAACCGGGTTTGCCGAGAAGTGCGAACATATTGGACTTATAGCTCTCAACACCGGGCTGGTTGAACGGATTTACACCGAGAACATAACCTGAAATAGCACAAGCCTTCTCGAAGAAATAGATCATATAGCCAACGCTTTCCTCTGTTGTGTCCTCAAGCTCAAGAATGATGTTGGGAACTCCGCCCTCTGTATGAGCAAGAACAGTACCCTCAAAAGCCTTGCGGTTAACAACGGACATATTCTGATTTGTGAGGAAGTTGAGTCCGTCGAGGTTCTCTGCATCAGGCTCAAGGAAGAGATCCTTCTTGGGGTTCTTGATGTCAACGACTGTCTCAAAGAGGAGACGTGAGCCGTCCTGAATGAACTGACCCATTGAGTGGAGGTCTGTGGAGAATACAGCGGCTGACGGGAAAATGCCCTTATTGTCCTTGCCTTCGCTTTCGCCAAAGAGCTGCTTGTACCACTCAGACATCATAACGAAGCTGGGATCGTAAGAAACGAGCATTTCAACAGACTTGCCCTTTCTGTAAAGGATATTTCTGATAGCAGCGTACTTGTAGCAGTCATTGTTGTCAAAGTCCGCTGTGAAATCAGCCTGAGCCTTTGCTGCACCCTTCATGAGAGCGTAAATGTCGCAGCCTGCAACAGCGATAGGAAGAAGGCCTACTGCTGTAAGAACTGAGAAACGTCCGCCAACGTCATCCGGAATAACGAATGTCTCGTAACCCTCTGTATCAGAAAGGCTCTTGAGAGTTCCTCTTGCCTTGTCTGTTGTAGCAAAGATACGGTTTTTAGCCTCTTCCTTGCCGTACTTATCCTCAACCATCTTCTTGAAGATACGGAAAGCAAGAGCCGGCTCAGTTGTTGTACCAGACTTTGAAATTACGTTTACAGAGAAATCCTTGCCCTCGCAGAGAGAAATGATCTCGTTAAGGTAAGTAGGATTGATGCTGTTTCCAACGTAGTAGATGTCAGGTGTATCTTTCTTCATGTTATTGTAAAGGGGCGACTTGAGAAGCTCGATAGCTGCTCTTGCACCGAGGTATGAACCGCCGATACCGATAACAATGAGAATATCTGAATTTGCCTTGATCCTCTCAGCAGCAGCCTTGATCCTTGCAAATTCTTCCTTATCATAATTGGTAGGGAGCTCAACCCAACCTAAGAAATCATTTCCGAGACCTGTCTTATTCTGGAGAGTTGCAGCAGCAGTCTCTACCTGAGCCTTTATTCCTGCAAGCTCGTCAGCATTAAGATAGTCCTTAAGGTATTTGGTGTTAAGTTTTAAAGACATTTTAAATTACCTCCAATATGTACATAAACCTTGCAAATATAATTCACCAACTATATGATACAATATTTTTGCAAATATTTCAAGTAAATTTAATGTGCAATCCCAACATTTGTACATTCAATATATTTTCCACATCATTTTTCAAGCACATTTAACAACAATTTACTAAAAACATATCTTATCGAAAGCCTTTTAACTTCGCTCTTTGCAACTATATCCGTCTCGCTGACAAGCGTATCTCCGCTGTAAAACGCAGCCGTTCCAAGCCGCTGTCCCTTTTTAATAGGTGCAGCAACATATTGCGGTATAACAGAAGTTGTTCTCAGTGACTTGACTCCGCGCGGAACGACAATACTCTCCATTTCAGCAAAGCCTATCTCAACCGCAGATTCCGTCCCGTCCCTGACTGCTATAGGCTTGAGAACCTCCTCGGGAAAATCCGCCGCAGTCACTTTATAATCGGAGAATCCCCTTTTTACAAGAGATTTTGCCGCAGAGAAAGCTGTTTCCTCATCGGCAGCTCCAAGAATTACCGCTATGTAAGTTGTTCCGTTTTCAGAACGTCCGCCCTCTGCGATACAATAACCGGCTTCATCGGAGTGACAGGCTTTAAAACCGCAATGCCTGTCATAAGTCCGCGAAAGAGTATTCTCGCTGACAAGTTCAACCGTTTCCTCTTTAACAAAGTCCCTCCAAGTCTGAAAATACGGCGTGAGGAACTCATATCTGCTAAGGCGTGCACAAATCACCGCCATATCAGCGGCGGTAGTGTATTCTCTTTCGTCATAATATCCGTTCGGAGCATAAAATGCGGTGTTGCGCAGTCCAAGCTCAAATGCCCGTGTGTTCATCCGCTTAACAAAATCATCAAGGCTTTGCTCGGAAGCCTCCGCAAGTGTCGTTACAGCGTCATTTGCGTTGCCGATTATTGCACTTTTCAAAAGCTCCTCCACTGTCATTTTGTCGCCCGGTTCAAGCCACACTACCGAGCCTTTCGTTCCGTAAACGCTCTGCGGTGCAGTGATCTCCGTGCTGAGCGAGTACTTCCCTGTTTCAATATCTTCGGCAAAAAGCAGAATGCTCATCAGTTTGCTGAGATATCCTGCATTTAGCTGTTTATCGGGATTTTCAGTCTCCAAGACCGTGCAGGTCTTTGCCTCCATAAGAACATAAGCCGCAGCATCTATCGGCTCGGCCGCAGGCTTTGCTCCCACAAAAAGGCAGCCTGCCACAGCAGCACAAAACACAAAAATCAGACAAAACGCAAACTTTTTCACGCAAATCACCTCGCACAATTATATGCGAAAGTGCAACATTTTATGATGTAAAAAGGACAGTCGTCTGACTGTCCTTTTTGGCAATATTATTTTTTTACAGTAACTATAAACGCTCCGCTGTTGTCTCCTGAAACTGTGTAATTTCCGCTTATCGGAACGCGTACAGAAATCGAATCACCCTGTACGGGACAAGAATAAATATCATATGTATTGCCGTCAGACTCGAAGGTCATCGGCGAGTCGATCGTGAATTCCTTTAAGGACGCAACATATTCTTCAAGCGAATAATTCTTGCTCTTCATAAGTTCAGAGTGGACTTTTCCGACATATCTGAGATGCCACGGACAGAAATCGTGACCCGTTTTGTCCGTCTTTCCCTTTGGATATCTCACAATAAAGCCGTAATTCCAACAGTTCTCATCTATCCACCCCTGCGTGTCTGCACCATCGTAGGAAATAACGCTGTCATAGCCGTTGAGTGCAAGATCCACCGTATATCCTGAACGAGAATCCGGAAAAGCTTCAGGGCAATAAGAGCCTTCACCTGTGTAAGTATCCGTAGTTCCGTAAGCAACAAAGTCAGAAAGTCCTGTAGCCGCATTATAATCAGCCATCATGCGGTTTAATGCTTCGGCAGCCTCCGAGTCGAGGTATATCGCCTCATCACTTACAAGCGAATAAAAATCATTGCGGGAATCGCAAAGATTCACCATATTTTCCGTTGAAGCCTTTGCAGGAGATTCGTTCGTGTAAAGTGCAAGCATTCCGCTGTTCAGATCGTCAGCAGTAAGGCTCAGCTCGGAAAATCCAAGATTTTCAACTCCCACCACATCTGTAGTTCCCTGCGATGTGATGTTTGAAAGCACTACCGCATTTCCTGCCGAACTGCTTGTTCCAATAGTGTTCCTGAACGAACCTTTCACTATGATATTACGAGGAACTCTCCCCATAAAACTTCTTCTTACTCCGTCTGTTCCAACAAGCACAACGACAATTACGAGCATAGTTGCTGCAACCCTGCTCCATCTGACGCCTACGTTTCCGCGTCTTTTATTTTTCATTATGTTTCCTTCCTCCAATATGTTCTGCACTTAGAACTTATTCTCAATTTCTATTTTTATCTATATGGACTCAATACACCTCCGGCGGAACATAGGGCTGTCCCCCAGCGCAAATAACACTGTACGCCGATAACGTATTGTATATCGTATTCCAGCGAGATGTTGAGCCGCAAAGTACCATAATATAAGTTTTTCCGCCAATTTCGGCAAAAGTTTCTATGCAGTTTCCTGCTTCATCGGTATAGCCTGTCTTGCCGCCAAGAACCGTTACTCCCGGCATTTCATCGCCATACATTCTGCTGAAAACTGTGCTCTCGAATTTCAGCGGTTCTTCGCGAAGTGCGGTAGGTTCACAGGTATATTCAGCGGCTGAAAGGATATCTCTGCATACATCGTTCCTGAGTGCATATTCCAGAATCAACGCCATATCCTCGGCTGTACTGTAGTGGTTCTCGTCATGAAGTCCCACTGTATTGGTAAAATGAGTGCACTTGAGTCCAAGTTCCTCTGCCTTATTGTTCATGAGTTTCACGAACGCTTCTTCCGAACCTGCAATATGCTCAGCAGCCGCAAGAGAAGCATCTCCGCCTGAAGTGAGTATCATTCCGTACAAAACCTCGCGCATTGTGGGAGTTTCACCCGGTTCAAAACCCGCACGGGAAGCTTCAAGATCTATCATGGAAGCAACCATTTCATGCGTTATCTCGACTCTTTCAGAAAAATCTGCCATATTCTCAACAGCTACAATAAGCGTCATGACCTTTGTGAGCGATGCAGGATACATCTTAACCGATGAATCCTTGTCCGCAACAATAATATTGTCATCTACATTTATAAGAACTGCATTTTTAACATCATATTCCTCACCAAACGGAACTGTATCAGCCGTTTTTTCGGGATACGATATCACCGGCACAGTTGTTTCCTCAGTTGGTTTCTCTGTACTCGCCTCAGTTACTGATGTTGTATCAGTAACAGTACCGACCTGTGCAAGAGCTGAGCGACTCTTTTTATTTGTGTCAGATGCCGAAAAAGCCATTGTAACGCCGAAAATTATGAGAACTATAAGGAAGATCGCTGCAACCGTCATTAAATACTGCTTCTTAGCAATTCTCGTCCTTCTTTTGTTCATTCTACACCTCTATTTTTTCCTATAAAATATATTATAATACATTATAACAACAATGTCAACCGAATCCACACAAGTTTCCCGGAATTCAAT
>ERZ834722.381-NODE-381-length-48845-cov-19.134700_pt1 | contig 48845 bp, 37 predicted proteins | sample MGYA00519576_ERZ834722 | MGnify/ENA primary metagenome ERZ834722 (study PRJEB31850, sample SAMEA3708759) | human gut metagenome | biome: human gut; feature: human-associated habitat; material: faeces | place: China | collected 2014 ...
GAACATATCACACGAAAAAGCCGAGCAGATTCGTGCACGCATTGTCTGCACGCCCTCCCAAAACAGGAGCCAATGCTTTCGTTTTTGCACAAATATGCAAAAGCCCAATCAACATTCGCATTATCGGCGTAAACATCATCACAGCTGTCAATAATCACATAAAAAGGAGGTGCATATATGAATATACTCATGGTCACGATGGGCATGGGCATAGGCGGCGCGGAAACGCACATTATAGAGCTATGCCGTGCCCTTACTTCACGCGGCGTTCTCGTGAGCGTTGCCTCTGCCGGCGGTGAGCTTGTCATGGCGCTCAAAGAGAGCGGTGCGCACCATATATATGCGCCTCTCGATAAAAAAGATCCCCTCTCGATGATGCGCTCTTCTGCCATACTTTCGCACGAAATAAAGCGGAACAAATACGATATAGTTCATGCCCATGCGCGCATTCCCGCATTTATCTGCGGCGTTTTGCAGAGGCGGCTCGGCTTCCGCTTTGTCACGAGCGCACATTATGATTTCCGAGTGAACGGTGCTCTGCGCAAAATGACAGACTGGGGCGAGCATACCTTTGCCGTTTCCGATGACCTGCGTCGTTATCTTCTCCGCGAATACGGCACATGCGGCGATAATGTCACCGTCACGGTAAACGGGATAGATACCGGACATTTCTCTCCCTCGACGGCAGAAGATATCCGCTCGTCACTCGGGCTCCGCGAAGGGGAAAAGATGATTCTTCATGTCAGCCGGCTTGAGGATTACAGCTCGCTTTTTGCCGAGAAGCTCATTTCGGCTATGCCCGAGATAAACGCGACCACGGCGGCAAAAGTCGTGATAATCGGCGGCGGAGAAAAGCTCGATGAGCTGAAAACCGAGGCGGAGCGGATAAATTCGGCACTCGGCAGGGAAGCCGTGCTGCTGCTCGGTGCGCTTTCGGATGTGCGCGATTATATCCGCGCCTGCGATGTTTTTGCTTCTCCCTCACGTGCGGCACTTGAGGCAATGGCATGTGCAAAGCCTGTTATAGTCGGCGGCTCGCAGGGATATATCGGCATTTTCGATGAAAACGCGATATATCGCGCCGTTTCGACAAACTTCTGCTGTCGCGGTGAGCCGCTTGTTCAGTCGGACGTGCTTGCGCGTGATATCTGCCGCCTGCTTACCTCGGACAGCGCATATCTTACAGCGCTCGGCGAATATAATCGCCGCTTTGTCCTTGAAAACTATTCGGCTTCACGCATGGCGGACGACCATATGGCGGTCTATGGCAGGCTTGCTTCGGTGAAAACGCGATGCAGCGAATACGACGCGCTGATATGCGGATATTTCGGCTACGGAAATATGGGTGATGAAGCGGTGCTTCGCGGTTTGATACGCGGGCTTCGTGAGCGAAAGCCCGATATACGCCTCTGTGTGATGACGGCTTCCCCGGGAAAAACCGCACGCGCTTTCTGTGTCGATACCGTATACCGCTTTGACATGGCGCGCGTTCGTGCTGCGATGAAAAAGAGTCGCCTGCTTATTTTCGGCGGAGGCAACCTTCTTCAGGACAGTACGAGCAACGCTTCGCTTCGCTATTATCTCTATATTCTGCGCTCGGCAAAGTCCTGCGGCATGAAAACCGCCGTGTATTCAAACGGCATAGGTCCCGTGCTTGAAGCGGCAAATCTCGAGCGCATAGCGGCGGCACTCTCTGCCTGCGACAGCGTTTCAATGCGTGAAAATCGCTCATTTGAGCTGGCTAAATCGCTTTGCCCGCAGAATAAAAACATCCGCCTGACCTTTGACCCCGTGCTCCTGCGCGAGTCGGACGGCAAAAACGATATTGCCGGGACACTCGGGCTTGAAAAGGGAAAATATTTTGTCATTTCTCCGCGCGAAATAGACCGCTTCTCCATGAAGAAGCTTGCGGATGCGGCAAATCTCATCGCGAAAAAATACGGGCTTCGCCCTGTGCTTATCGCCATGCAGAGAGATGAGGACTTGCCTGTCTGCCGCGCACTTGCGGGAGATATTCCGGGTAGCTTCGTCGCGACGGAAAATACGGATCTGCAGTGCGTGCTTGCACTTCTTGCCGATGCCGCTTTTCTTATCTCGTCGCGCCTGCATACTCTCATCTGTGCAACCTCGGCGGTTTGCCCGATGATGGCTTATTCCGAGGATGTGAAGTTACGCTCTTATCTCGAATATTCCGGCATTGCGGAGATAGCCGGCATATCGCCTTCAGCCGATATCAAGAGCACACCGCAGGAGATAGGCAATATAGCCGATGCGGTGATTTCCCGCGGGACGGAGATAAAAGCTCATATCAGAGCGAGTTTGCCGACATGGAGAGCGCTTGCAGAATACGAATTTTCCGAGATGATTAAACTTATACAGTAGTATAAATCCCATTATCATGAATTACACAACTGTATAAAAGGCAATTCCCGCCTTTCGGAAGCCAATGCGGCTCTCGGAGGCGGGAATTTTTGCTTTAGTCGAAGGACGGATTGAAAGCGTAGAAGTTCTTTGAATTGAGATTATCCTGCGTTATGCGCAGAGCATCGCCGAAACGCTGATAATGCACTATTTCGCGCTCGCGCAGATATTTTATCGGGTCGCGCACATCGGGGTCATCCACGAGACGCAGGATGTTGTCATATGTTACGCGGGCTTTCTGCTCGGCGGCGAGATCCTCATTCAGGTCGGCGATGGTATCGCCCTTTACTCCGATATATTTCATATCGAAAGGCACGCCCGATGCCGCCTGCGGGTAAACGCCTACGGTATGGTCTACGAAATATGCGTCGAAGCCCGCTTTTTTTATTTCATCTACCGAGAGTCCGAGCGTGAGCTGATATATCATAGCCGAAATCATTTCGAGATGGGCGAGCTCTTCCGTTCCGACATCGGTGAGTATGCCGATTACCTCATTATACGGCATGGTATAGCGCTGATTGAGATATCGCATTGAGGCACCGAGCTCTCCGTCGGGTCCGCCGAGCTGGCTTATGATTATCTTCGCATAATTTGCATTCGGATTTTTTATTTTAACGGGATATTGCAGTTTTTTATCGTATATCCACATATATCAGTTGCCCTCCTTTTCCCATGGCCAAGGTCTGTTTATCAGGTTCCAGTTGCCGGCATCGTTATTTCCGTAAATCGTGAGTGTGCCGTATTTCTGTTCGTATTCCGTTCGCAGAGCCACCGCGGCATCGCGATGCTTCTGATAATAGGCGAGCGCCTGCCTGTTTTTCGGATGCCCGTCGAGATACAGCACCGTTTCATAAACGGCAAAATCCTCTGCCTGTATGCGGCGGAGCAGTCTTTCTCTTTCGTTCATTTAAAAACCCCTCCTTGCAGCATAGAAAGGTTTATCCAGCTCGCGGAAAAGTGTACCTTTCGTGAGAGCCTCATCGGGTTCATACAGCTCGCGGAACTGCTGGCAGGGCGAATATACCATGGCGAGGCTTCTTCCCGCAAGGCAGTTTTCGCTTTCCTCTTCATAATTTTCATCGGGCATTGCCGCCGTGGGAACAGCTGCGCGAGACATTCTGTTCTGAAATTCTATCAGGCGGCGTGCCGCGTTTCTTTGATAATCCACAAAAATTTCTCCTTATATTCTGATTTTAAAAAGAGCATAATGCGCTTTGTTTTCATTTTATGCGTGCGTGAAAAATATGTCAAAATAAATCGAGCCGCTTGACAAAAGGCTTTTGTGATGATATGATAAAAGCACAGAATTTTTGCGGAGCTACACATGAAAAAAATGATTTTGCGATGGGCATGCTTATTTTTGACGCTTTGCACCATGGCTATGATATTTTATTTTTCCTCGGAAAACGGGAAAGAGTCGGGCGCGGCATCCGAGGGCGTGACGGCTTTTCTCGTGCGCCTTTTCTCCGGCAAGGAGATGAGTGAGCTTTCCGAAAAGGCACTTGCCACGATCTCGCTTGTCATAAGGAAGCTGGCGCATTTCTCGGAGTTTTTTCTGCTTGGTGTGTTCTCGGGCGGATTTATACGCTCGTATAAGATGAAGAAATGGCTTCATTTTGCTCTCCCGTCGGCTTTTTGTCTTGCATATGCCGCCTTTGACGAGTGCCATCAGCTTTTTGTTTCTGGCAGATCCGGAAGCGTACGCGATGTGATGATAGATTTCTCGGGGTCGCTTGCGGCAGGGCTTGCGCTGATGCTCATCGCCCATATAATAAAAAAGAAGAATACAAGCAAAGCCGAGGGCACATGATGCTCTCGGTAAATTTTTAAAAATACGGATTTATTTATGAAAAAGTACCAACCTTTTTGTAAACCCGTGTCTGTATGGGTGAAAGCTTTCAATCGAGGTGCAAACAAGTGAAAAGACATGATGCCGAAAAAATCATAACGGAATATCTGAAGCCTGTCTTCGGTTTCGCGCTGAAGCGATGCAAAAATCCCCATGATGCCGAGGACCTTTCGCAGGAAATAATTCTGCGTGCTTTCCGCGCACTTCTTTGCAGAGACGATATCGAAGACCATGCAAAATTCATATGGACTGTGGCGCATAATGCGCTCTGCAATTATTACCGCGACGGCGAAAAGAGCATAATCGGCATACCGATTGATGATGTGGCAGAGCTTATCGCAGATGAGGACTTACCTTTCGACGATACGGAGGACTCGGATGCGCTTTGCCGCCTGCAAAGCGAGATAGCGTATCTTTCGAAGCTGCAGCGGAGAATAGTGATAGCCTATTATTTTGAAAACCGCAGGCAGGCGGATATCGCAAGGCTGCTGAATATTCCTGTGGGCACTGTCAAATGGCATTTGTTTGAAGCCAAAAAAGAACTGAAACGAGGTATGGATACTATGAGAAAGACAAGCGAACTTAAATTCAATCCGATAAAATTTCAGGCGTTCGGCATAAACGGCTCTGCGGGAACAAAGGATCTGAGCGACATTGTCCGCTCGCCGCTTGTGCAGAATATCTGCTACTGCGTGAGAAACGAAGCGAAAATGACAGGGGAGATAGCGGATGCGCTCGGCGTTTCGCCCGTATATATTGAGGGCGAGGTCGATTTCCTTGCAGAGTACGGCTTTTTAAAGGAGCAGAAAGGGAAATATATAGCCGATTTCATCATCGGCGAGCCGAGCGCCGCACTTCTTACAATGAAAGACAAAATGTATAAAAAGACGGCGGGTTTATTTGCGGGCGAGCTCTATGACGAGCTGATGCGCGGCGACATTCTTGATGACGACGGCATTTCATGCGGTATGACGGGCGCATATTCAGCCGATGGGAAGCCTTTGCGTGACAAAAACTTTATTCTCTGGTCGCTTATTCCGTACATTGCCGCATGGTCGGACGAAAAACCGGCGGATGAGAGCATTTCATTTGAAGAAGTGGCGACAATCCGCCCCGACGGTGGGAAGAATATCTGCCATGCGGATATCGCGGATGAAAATATGGTGCTTCCCGATGACTATGTTTATATGAGAAACTGGTGCGGACCGATGTGGAGCCACTATGGCAAAAATATTCTCTGGCAGATAAACAGCGAGTGGTCGGAGCGGGGAAATGACTTAATATCTTATTCGGACAATGCCAAGCAAGTCATTTCCATGTATGAGCGCGGGGAGGAAAATCCTCTTTCGGCAGACGATATGGCATGGCTTTCCGAGCTTGGCTATATCAGAACACAGCGAGCCGACGACGGGCAGATTACGGGCACATGGCAGATAGTGGCACTGAAAAATGAAGAGATAAAGGAAAAGCTCCTCGCAATCGGCGACAGACTGAAAGAGAAGTATAAGGCGGAATTTGATGCCGCAAAGGCGCCGTATATCGAGGCTGTACTCGCGGGCACTCCCGCACATCTGAGAAAAACGGCGGAATACGAACTGCAGTTTATCTTTGATTCCGACGGCTGGTTTCTGCTTCATTGCATCGTGGCGTTGCTTGACGCGGGCAAACTCAGGCTGCCGAAAGAAGAGCAGAGAAAAGCGCTCATGACACTGATATTTCCGAAATAAAGCAAAGCCGAGGGCACATGATGCTCTCGGCTTGATTTTATCTTATTTACCTGTTATTTTTTCAGCGTGTATACTGTGCTGTCGCTCGGGACAGTAAATTTACCTCTCCGCGAGGAAATCCTCTACCTCGCGCACGGCGGGAACGGAAGGAGCGGCGCCCTTTCTCGAAACGGCGATGGCGGAAGCCGCAGCCGCTCTTTTCAGCGCCTCGGCGGGAGTTCTGCCCTCTGCGAGTGCCGTCACAAAATATCCCGTGAAAGTATCGCCTGCCGCTGTGGTGTCGACAGCCTTTACCTTGAAAATGCTCTGTGCTGTGCGCTCTTTTCCGTCGTCGTATACGCTTCCGTTTTCGCCGAGAGTGAGCACGACTTTCATCTTCGGATATTTCGCTCTTATCGCGTCGAGTATCTCGTCTGCCTCGATTTTGCCGCTTATCGCCGCGCCCTCGACCTCGTTGAGAAGTATATATGAAATCTTATTGTAATCGATGCTTTTCAGCTTGTCATCGAAAGGTGAGGGATTGAGGAATATCACCATCCCCTTTGCATATGCCTTATCTATGATTTCGGCAAGCATATTGACTTCGTTCTGCAGAATGAGGTAGTCACCTGCGGAAAATTCGGCGAGCGTCGCGTCTATCTGCGCGGAGGTTATCTGCTGATTTGCGCCGCCGAAGAGAATGATGCAGTTATTGCCTTTTTCGTTTACCTGAATTATCGCATGACCTGTAGGAACGCCGACTTCTTTTGTCAGATGCGTGTCAACGCCCGCGCTCTCGAGCATATCGCGGAGCATGCCGCCCTCTGCACCTATATTTCCCGCGTGGAAAACATTGCCGCCCGCTTTTGCCAAGGCAACCGACTGATTAAGTCCCTTGCCGCCGCAGAATGTATCGCGGGAAGAAGAAGATATCGTTTCCCCCGCCATGACAAAATGCTCTACGCCGTATACATAATCGAGGTTCAGCGAACCGAAATTGAGTATTTTCATTTAAAAAGCCCCCGTATGAAGATATTATTTGACCTTTATATTGCGGAATTTAGAAACATCCGTCTGACCGTAGGTATTGTCGCCCACAGCCCATACGGTGCCGTTCTTGTCGAGCGCGAGCGTATGATTTCTGCCTGCGGAAACGGCGATGATATCATGCCAGTGTGAAACATCGCACTGACCGTAGCCGTTGTAGCCCGTTGCCACAACTCTGCCGCTCTCCGTGAGACCTACCGTATGATAGTTGCCTGCGGCAACGGAAATGATGCCGTTCCAACGTGTCACATCGCACTGACCGTTTGCATTGTTGCCGACAGCGACGCAGGTGCCGTCCGTGCGAAGTCCGACTGTGTGCAGTCCGCCTGCGGCAATATCGCAGATACTGCCCCATTTTATGGCACCCCACTGACCGTCCGTATTTGCGCCGACGGCAACAATGGTTCCGTCCACGCGAAGTCCGACAGTGTAATTATATCCTGCGGAAACGGAGATAACCTCGCTCCAGTCGTCCACATTGCACTGACCGTATGTATTATCACCGACAGCGACGCAGGTTCCGTCGTTTTTCAGACCGACCGTGTGTCCCACGCCTGCCGATACCATGACGATATCCGTCCATGAATCAACATCACACTGACCGTAGCCGCTGTAGCCTGTAGCAAAGCAGGTGCCGTTTGCACGCAGACCGACCGTATGGTGGTTGCCTGCGGAAACGCCTGTCATATTTACCCATGAATCAACATTGCACTGACCGTATGTACCGTAGCCCGAGGCAACGCAGGTGCCGTCGCGACGCACGCATACGCTGTGCAGTCCGCCGGCGGAAATGCTTTGCAGGTGCTTTGACGCAGGCGCGGATCTGGATATATCGATAGCCGTGCTCGTGAAGAACTTCTCGGGTGCGGGCTTTTTCTCATTCTCGGGTGCGGATTTTTTTTCGGATGACATCTTTGCCGCGGTTTCCTGCGCTATATCCTTTTCCGCGGGAATCGGAATTTCACGCGTGAAATCCTTTGCTACGGGGGAGGGAATTTCTCCGCTCTGACGGCTCGGAGGCGGCGTCGGCTGAGGCATATTCATTATGCGTGTTTTTGCCGTTTCCGTAAGGTCTGCCGAGAGAGTACCCGTAGTATTGCGGTTTATTTTCAGCCTGTTTGCGGGAGAATATCTGTCTGTGGGATTCTGCTTTTCGCTTTCCTTCTGAATGCGGAAAAGACGCTCGTTCTGCATACGCGAGCTTTCATCGAGCGCATTTACGTCGTCTACGAGCTTTCCTATGATATATCCCGGGTATATCGCGATGAGCGATACCAGCGAGAGCACTGCAAAGCAGATTCCGCTGACGGCACTGCCGTCAGCAAAGCCCGCATAGGCGAGCGCCGCAAACATTATGGCGCAGATTACTCCGAGTGCCAAAGCGATGAATTTGATTTTTCTTCCTGAAAGACCTGACATTAAAAAACACCCCTCTTTTTACTTTTCAAAGTCGGATAATTCCGATGATATACAATTGTATATATTTTCCAGCACGACCGAATATGCCGCCCGCGTCAGATGCATATGACCGTCGTTCTGGTATATTTTCTTGAGATAGCCGTTTGAATCGAGCAGAAGCGGATGCGTATCGATATACGGTACGCCGAGCTCGAGGCAAAGCTCCCGTATCCATATGTTTGCGCGGAGCACGGCATCCTTTGTGAGCAGTCGGTATTCCGCAGCGCTCCTGTCGGAGAGCGGAAGTATGGACTGGACGAATATATGCGTTTCGGGAGAAGCCTCACGGACAGAGACGATAAGCTCGCGGTAGATGCTTTTGAAGCGTTGCTCCCCGAGTCTGCCCGCACCGCCCGAAACGCCGAGCGTTATAACGAGTATAGGCGGCTTTACCTTTGCTGCCGCCTCGGCTATTTTATAATTTCTGTTTTCGGCTTCGAGCCATACGCATCGGGTTCTGTTGACTGTTTCAAAAAGTACGGTTCTCGCCTGACCCGACCAGACTCTTTCGCGCGGTATTCCGCCGCGCACGGCAAGATGTGCCGTTGTCGAATCGCCGAAAAAATATATATCGTTTTTTCCGAGGGCGCCGAGCCCTGCGGAGAAGCATACAAGCATGAGCAGAATAAGTGCCGACCATGCAAAAAGCTTTTTCAAAAATCAAAACCTGCCTTTATTTTGCGGCAAGGCGCGAAACCGTTTTTCCGTCGGAGATGAGAATTATCGTTCCCTCAAGGTCGGTACGAAGTACATTGTAACCGAGTTTTTCAAGGCGGTCGAGCACGGTCTTTGTCGGGTGACCGTAGCTGTTTTCCGCACCGCAACATATTACGGCTGTGCCCGCGTCAACAGCACGGAGAAATTCCTCGCAGGAGGAGGTAGTCGAGCCGTGATGACCTACCTTCAGCACATCGCTTTTCAGCTCCGAAGCGGAAAAGCGCTTTACTATCGCCTTTTCCGTCACGGTTTCCGCATCGCCCGTAAAGACGAACGAAGTATCGCCGTATGCGAGGCGGCACACAATGCTGTAATTGTTTTTATTATCTTCGCCGAATATTGATTTGTCGACGGGACCGAGAATAGTCAGGGTAGCCTTGCCTATACTGTAAGTATCTCCGACCTCGCATATTTCATACCCTATGCCGACCTTCTGCATGGCTTTTGCCACGCGTTCCCAGCCGGATGATGTATCATCGGAGAGCAAAATATTTTTTATGTTTTTGCCGTATTCCGTTATCACCTCATCGGCAGAAGCAATGTGGTCGGAATGCGGATGAGTGAGAATCATGTAGTCTATTGTCGTAACGCCGCAGGATTTGAGATAATTTATCAGGTAATCCGCACCCTTCTGCGCACGGACATCCCTGTCGTTTGAGGCACCGGCGTCTATGAGCAGAGTTTCGCCTGTCGGCAATATCGCGAGTATGGAATCCGCTTGCCCGACATCTATATAGTGCACCTGAAGCTTGCCCTTTGCTTCGGAAAGGTCGATGTTCTGTATCGGGTCCTTTCCTCCGCCGTCGATATATTCCCAGGGGCGGAGAAATACCGTTGCCGCCACCAATACAAGCACGATAAGCAGTGTTATTATCGGATGCTTTTTTATGAAATTGCGCTGTGCTTTGTTTAGCTTTTTCTTCTTTGCCATATTTCCTCCGCGAGTTACTCATTCAAAAATATTTTACCATGGTTTTATATATTTTACAATAGGAAATATAACTATATTTTTAAAAAAATTTTTGTCTTTGCCGCAGAGGAGGGCATGACAAAAATTATCGTGAAATATTTTCATTTTACTGTTGACAAAATCTTCTTTTTGTGATATATTAGTTAAGTACCCGATAAGGATACCATGCGCCGTTAGCTCAGCTGGATAGAGTGTTTGGCTACGAACCAAAAGGTCGGGGGTTCGAATCCCTTACGGCGTGCCAAGATGAGAATCCTGTCGATTACGGTGGGATTCTCATTCTTATTTTATAAAAATAAGGAGACATAGCTCAGTTGGTCAGAGCGCACGCTTCACATGCGTGAGGTCGCGGGTTCGAGCCCCTCTGCCTCCACCAAAAATCCGCACTTTTGCAGGCTTTGCCGTTTTTTACTTAGCTGAAGCTTGTCAAAAATTCCACTTTTTCACTTTTCACCATTACTTATAACTTATTTTCCGGAGGCATAGCTCAGTTGGTCAGAGCGCATGCTTGACATGCATGAGGTCGGTGGTTCGAGCCCACTTGTCTCCACCAAAGGCGGCGCCGCGCTCTTTTGAGATGTGCGGCACCGACGCAGATTTTTTGCGCTGACATGTCGGCTTTGCCGGACAATCACAAAATAAAGCCGCAACAGCGACTTTTCTTTTTACTTATTTTACTTTTCGGTTTACCCGCTCACTTTTTACCTCTCATCCGCTTCTTCTGTTTCAAACACTTTCATTCACTTTTCCACTTTTCACTTTTCACTATTACTTATAACTTATTTTGGGGCATTAGCGCAGTTGGGAGCGCACAACACTGGCAGTGTTGGGGTCAGGGGTTCAAGTCCCCTATGCTCCACCATCGCAAGCACTTCGAAAGAAGTGCTTTTTTGCTTTATCTCCGTATTTTATATCGAAAACGTTGAAAAAATCGACAAAGAGTGAAAAAACCGACAAAAAATGAGGAAAAAATATTGACAAAATAAGGAAGAAAATATAAAATAGTTCACAGAAAAAGGAAATAAAGGAAATAAACGGGGGCGAATGTATTGAATACGGATTTTAATGAAAAAGCAGGCAAAGATGAGGCGCATTTTTCGCCAAAAAGGATAATTGTCAGGTTTTTCGGATTTGTACTTTCTCTTGCAATGATGATTTCTTGCTCTTCTGCAGGGCATATTTTTGCATCGGGCGACCTCGCCGCGATAGGTGAAAAAAGCTATGTGAAAATAAGCGAGGCTATCGCCGCCGCGGGAGAAAACGATACCGTGAAGCTCCTGTCGAGAGCTGACGGAAGCCCTGTTTACGGCTGCTATACCGTTTCGTGGAAGAAGAATATCACGATAGATCTGAACAAAGCTACGATTGAGTACGGAGGTGAGAATAATTATTTGCTGAAAATAGAAAATTCCTCTGTCACGATAAAAAACGGGACACTCAATTTGCAGAATACCGGCTCTGCGGTGGCAGTATCGGGTAACTCAAACGTGACCTTCGAAAATGTAACAATCAAATCCTCGGGAAGAGGAGTGTTTGTGCAGAGCGCAGGAGATACATATATAAAGGTAAATTCCGGCACTGTGATAGATTCGGAAAAGCCGAGCTTTTACTTTGGCTCGGAAAATGCCGCGGAGAATATCACACTCGACATTTTCGGTAAGATAAATTCGGAAAGAGCCAGTGCGATATACAATATATCAAAAGGCAAAGTAAAAATCAATCTCCACGGCGGAAGCGAGATAAAGGCTGCCGATGTGGGAATATACAATAAAGAATCCGGCTTTTCGCTTGAGATGGACGGCGGACTTATCTCCGGCGGGACAGGTATTCACAGCATAGGCGGCAAGTTGATAATCCGAGGAGGACACATATCAGCTACGGGCAACAAAGGAGAGGCACCGAATACGGATTGTGCCGTTTCATCGGCGGGAGCTTCGCTAAAGATAATCGGCGGAGTGTTTTATTCATCAAATGCCGGTGCTGTCGGCGGAGAATATTCGGATATCAGCGTAGTCGGCGGTTCGTTCTTTCCCGAGGTTCCGACTGCGGGGACAAGAAAGGGAGCAATATTCACCGAAGAGATAATAAACGGAATGCCGTATAAAGTCATATCCTGTGCCACCGACGGAGAGGCATATAAGATAGCGAAGCCTGCCGTTCAGATAGCGATGCTGGAGCCATGGGGAGTGAGAGTCAGTGCCGCTGTGACAAAGGACGGCGCGACTGTAGCTCCTGCCGATTATGCAACGGAAAATATCAGATGCGGCGTATGGTTTGCCATAGGGGAAGAAAAATACGCCTCTGCGGAAGAGATAAAGAATGCCGCAGGTTCGGAATACGTCTCGGGAAAAGCCGATACGGAAGGCTTCTTCTGCGACTATCGCGGGATATATATTTATGATTTTGACAAATACATCAGCATAGCGATAGAGCTTGACAGCGGAGACGAAAAGCTTTATTCAAAGACGATATCGTATTCGATGCTTGAGCTTATCGAAATGCGCCTTGGTGCGGATGATTGCCTCGGCGCGGAGAAGGATCTGCTGAAATATATGGTCGATTACCACATGTATGTCGATGCCTACAGTAAAGGTAACTGAATGAAAGCGGCTCGCGGAGATCCGCGGGCCGCTTTCATTTGAAAAATGCACAAGCCCCGACAATAATCATTGTCGGGGCTTGATTTTTGACGTTTTTACATAATCAAAATGTCAGCGTGAAGTTCCAGTCAAACTGCTTCTCTTTGAAGCGGTATTTCTCCATCGGGTGAGGGCCGCAGCTGTTGCTTCCGATGCCATCGACCTTATAGTTTATCAGCAGGACGGTTTCGGGGAGAGCTTTCAGCAGGTGACGGTGCGTCGCGGCTTCAAGGTCGCCCATGGTATAGTGCAGAGCGGAAAATTCAAAATCGCCGTATACGCTTATTTTATCATCGCCGCGTGAGAGGTGCGCTTCCGTTGCGCCGTAGTGATTTCCGCATTCCTGCGGGCGGATATGCGGCTCGTACTGCTCGTAAACGGTGCTTTTCCAATATCCGAGGCGCGCATGATTATGCAGGTCGATATAGCTCTCTTCGGGTCCGTAGGCGAAATACTCCAGCTCCTCAAAGCCCTCGCGGAGAATCAGCTCGAGAGCAAATCTCGGCAGGCGGCTGTCCTCCTGTATATATTCCGGCTCTGCCGCCGAGATGTTTATCCTGATGCCGCCGCCGAATGTGTATTTTGCCGTCATGCCGAAGAGCGGCGTTCTCGACGGTGCGCCGAAGGAACCGCGGAAGATTATCTCGGGTGCGCCCTCTTCATTTATCTCGCATGAGTAAACATCAAAATCTGATGCGCGCAGGTGCATATTTTCCCAGCGGCGCTTTACATTCATGTGGTTGTCGGTCATTGCCATCCATGCGGTATAGCGCGCGGGAGCGGCAAGATATTCGCATCCGTTTTTCTTTATCGAGGTGGGAATGCCGAGCGCTTTATCAAAGGTATATGTCATCGCGCCGTCGGCTATTGTGATAAAACGCGCGCCGTTTTCGGCGATATGCGCTTCGCCCTCCGTTTCCGCGGCTTTTTCTTTTGCAAGCGGAAGCACAACCTGCTCGTGGGCAAGCTCATCGCCTGTCTTTGCCCAAGGCGTATCCACACTATAGCGGAATATAAATTCGGCTGTCGCGGGATATCTGCCGCCGCAGGGAAGCGAATCTATATGAACGGTCTGCGTACCTTTTGCCGCGGCATTCAGCGGGAAACTGCCGCTTTGCAGTGTAGCTTTGCCGCAGAGAACGGTGTATTCGAGCGTGCATATCTTTTCGAGCGGGAGAAAATCGAGCGTGTTTGTTATCTCAAAATCGCCGTCGCCGAGATACCGCACTCTTGCGGGAGTCATGGCTTTTTTCATAGTTTTCATAGCGGTGTGCGGCGTTCTGTCGGGATAATTCAGCCCATCCACGCAGAAGTTGCCGTCGTGCGGATATTCGCCGTGGTCTCCGCCGTAGAGATAGTAGGGCTTGCCTTCCTCATCGTGACGGAGAATTGCGTGATCTGCCCATTCCCAGATGCAACCGCCCATCAGGCGCGGATATTTATAGAAGAGCTCCCAATATTCCTCGGCATTGCCCGGTCCCAGTCCCATCGAATGTTCATATTCGCAGAGGAAGAAAGGACGCTTATCGCGCAGGTCCTGTCCCTCGGCTTCCGTAACCTCAACCGTCGGATACATTGTGCTGACTATATCCACGCAGGGATGAACGAAATCGCCCTCTGGTCCGTATTTGCGGTAGAGCGGGTCTATCGTGCGCTCATAATGCACGGGGCGGGATGGGTCGGCTTTATGCGTATAATCAGCCATGGCGACATGATTTTCGCCGAACATGCTCTCGTTTCCGAGCGACCACATGATTACAGAGGCGTGGTTTTTATAGCGCTGCACCATATATTCCATCCTGTCAAGGAAAGCCTCGCGCCAGAGCGGGTCGCCCGATATCGGCTTGCCTGTATCCTCTATGCCGCGGATGAAAACGACGCCGTGCGTCTCTATATCGCATTCGCAGACAACATAGAAGCCCAGCTCATCGCACATCTCGTAAAATTCGGGTGCGCTCGGATAGTGGGAAGTGCGGATGCAGTTAATATTATTTTGCTTCATGAGGATGAGGTCGCGCAGGATATGCTCGCGCGGAACGGCATAACCGAGCGCGGCGTCGGTATCATGGCGATTGACACCTTTCATTTTTACGGGGGTGCCGTTTACCTTGAAAACGCCGCCGCTCCATGAAATCTCGCGGAAACCGACTCTTATGCGGATAAATTCGCCGCAGGCGGAAAATACGACAGTGTAGAGATTCGGCTCCTCGGCATTCCAGAGCTTCACATTCGGGATAAACGGCTTGTCCGTGATGAAATTGCCGTCGGCATCGTAAATTTTACAGGAATATTCGCTCTTTTTGCCGCGGAATGTGACGGAAATATCGAGCGCGCCGCTGTTATCTGTCTTTATCGAGATATCATCGATATGGTTTTCGGGGCGGGTGAGCAGATATACATCGCGGAAAATTCCGTTGAAGCGGAAGAAATCCTGATCCTCGAGATATGAGGCGTCACTGCGCGTGAAAACGGCGACATGGAGAGTGTTTTCGCCGTTTACGGCATAGTCGGTGATATCAAACTCCGCGCCGTTATGCGAGCATTTCGACATACCTACGCTCTTGCCGTTGACATAGAGCAGGAAAGCGGAGCATACGCCTTCAAAGCGAAGATAAATGCGCTTGCCCGCGGCTTTTTCGAGAGTGAACGTGCGGCGATAAAGCCCGACGGGGTTTTTCAGCGCGATATGCGGCATATTCATCTGCATGGGGTAGTTTACGTTTGTATACTGAATCTGACCGTAGCCGTGATTCTGCCAGCAGGAGGGAACGGGCAGCTTTTCGCTGAAATCAGCCGCCGTGATATCCTCGGGAAGCTCAAGCGGCGTTTCGTAATAGCGGAAATCCCATTCGCAGCCCGAGAGCAGGCGATAGCTTTCGTCGCGCATGCCCGCGAGCGCAGCGCTTTCACTTGCGCAGGGAATATATGCGGCGCGAGGCGCGGTTCTTCCCACACCCTGATTTTTCGGATTAAAAAGCTCTTCTGTAAACATTTCATTTACCTCACTTGTTTTGAGCAATCTGTATTTCAGCCCATGAAACCGTTCCGCTTCCGCCGCGGCTGTATATTTCCGCTACGGTGACGGGAGGCAGATTGCCGTCGTTTGCTATTTCAAGGGCATGGTATTCCATATCGTCGTACATCGGAAGCGCATACGGGACTTTGCCGATATACCTGCATGACATTGCGTTTGCATATGCCGCCGGAATCGCGCTTTTGTTTTCTCCCGTGAAGCCGAGGACGAGAGTTACCCGTGCATCTTTCGGTATATTTCCCGTCGGTATGCGCAGAAGCGAATAGCCGCTCTCGGAAACTTTTGCGGGGAGCTGGCGGATTCTTGCCGCACCCGGGGCTGAGACATCGCAATAGGTCACGATATGGCGGCGGTCGCTTTTCTCAAGCAGAGAGGGACTTCCCGCCGAGCGGAGAAATTCGTCCATGCCGCGGTTTGCAAGGCAGTCGCCTTTTTCGCTCTCGTGCACGAGCGTGTCCATATAGTTGAAAAGGTATATCCCGTCCGCGCCCATCGACAGGTAGGCACAGCAGGAGCCGCGTGCGCTTTCGAGCGTATTTGAAAGGTACTTTCTCGGGCGGCGCGGATAAGGCTCGAGGAGAATTTCAAGCCCTGCGAGAATAAGCACGCCCTTTTTCTCGAAAATGCGCTTCCATATATCTATCGGCATATTGTTGTCTGCGCTCGACCATCGCGGGCTGACGGTTATCACATCGACAAGACCCTCATCTGCCCAAGTGAAAGCATCAAAGCCGAGCCGCATGGCAAGCTCGGGGTCGGCAGGCAGGCGCACTGCGGTCTTTATCCTTTTGCCGCGCTTTTCTCCTGCCGCCATGATGAGACTGTGCGCACTGCGCACGAAATCCGTCATTACGGCGATGCCCTCATATTCTCTGCCTACGCAAAGGCAGTACGCCTCGCGCATGAAATCCAGCTCTATGCCATCGGCATCGTAGCGCGAAAGCGACTCCTCTATCACGGCAAGGTAATAGCTTCGTACATCCTCGCGCATATAGTCAAGCGCACAGTCGTAGTTTGATACAGGCTCGCGGTATGGCGTCCGCCTGTATTCGGGATGCGCCTCGACAAGCTCGCTGTTCAGAAAATCGCCCTTTTTCGCCGAGCCGTGGATATCGTTCATGCGGATGCTTATCCAAGGACGGATGCCTGTTTCCCGCAGGCGCTCTATCCACATGGCGCGGTAGTCGAGCCCCGCGGCATAGAGGTCGCTGTTCATTTTCGCGCCCCATGTAACGGTGTTTTCACGCTCGTCCGTTATTTTGCCCGAGGAGAGCCAGAGGCGATATTTATCTATCGCATTGTCCGTGCGCCTGCTCGGATACCAGCACATGCTTGCATTGAGGCAGATGAGAAAATCCGTGATATCCGTTTCTTTATATCCGTCGATAAACGAATTTATATCGTCGGCGGTGATATCGTATTTTCCCGCGCGCATCCGCTCAAAAACGAAATGATTAGGGTCTTCATTGAAAAAAACGTACTTTTTCATATTCGTCTCCGTTTCAGACAAGCTGATTTTTGTTTCTGATGTATTCTATCTTTTCCCGCAGAGCGGCGTTTGCCTCCGAAGAGAGCATCGGGTCGGCGGCGAGAGTTTTGTCCGCCTCGTCAAAGGCGGTGTAGAGCGCCGCGGAGTCACCCATATTGATATACGGGAGCGAAAGCTCACCGCTCTGTCGTATCTTGCCGCTCCGGCTCTCTATGAAATCGCCGGGACCGCGTGTTTCGAGGTCAAATTCCGCTATTTTATAGCCGTCGGTGGTAGAGGCAAGCATTTCCAGCCTTTTGCGTGCATCCTCTCCCCTGCTGTCGGAAACGAGGACGCAATATGACTGCATCGCGCCTCTGCCGACTCTTCCGCGGAGCTGATGAAGCTGGGAAAGCCCGAAGCGCTCCGCATTTTCCACTATCATGAGCGTTGCGGTCGGCACATTCACGCCGACCTCGATTACCGTTGTCGAGACGAGAATCTGCACCTTTCCCGCGGCGAAATCACGCATTATCCTGTCCTTTTCCGTGCCGTTCATTCTGCCGTGCATGAGTGCCACGCGATACTGCGGGAAAATTTTCTCGGAAAGCTCGGCGTAATATTCCTTTGCCGAGCGGAGCTTCGGCTTTTCGCTCTCGCCGGAGCCGAAAAGCTCATCGAGCGAAATCTGCTCGCCGTTTTCATCCTCGAGCTTTTCCTCTTCCTCTATTGCGGGGCAGACGATATATACCTGCCCGCCCGCATCGATATTTTTCGATATGAATTTATAAAGCCGCTCCTCATAGCTGCTGTCTACGAGAAATGTGTCTGTCTTTCTCCTGTTCGGCGGCATTTCGTCCAGCGTGGAAATGTCGCTGTCACCGTAGAGAACCATCGCGAGTGTTCTCGGTATCGGTGTCGCGCTCATGGAAAGCGCATGGACGGATGTGCCTTTTGAAAAGAGCCGCTCTCTCTGACCCGCGCCGAAGCGGTGCTGTTCATCTGTTATCGCAAGCCCGAGGCGACGGAAATGCACGATATCTTCGATGAGCGCATGGGTGCCGATGACGATATCCGTGCTGCCGACGGCGAGCTTGTCGTAGATTTTGTTTTTCGCCGCCTTTGTGAGCGAGCCGGTCAGCAGAGCCACACTGTAGCCGAGCTTTTCAAAAAGCGGGGCAAGCGCCGAATAATGCTGGACGGCAAGTATTTCCGTCGGTGCCATGAGAGCCGCCTGATATCCGTTTTCGGCGGCGCAGAATAGCGCATATGCGGCACAGAGCGTTTTGCCCGAGCCGACATCGCCCGTGAGCAGTCGCTCCATGAGAAAACCGCCGGAAAGGTCGCTGTCGATTTCATCCATCGTCCGCAGCTGCGCACCCGTCGGCGAGTAGGGAAGCAGACAGAGAAGCTTTTCTCTGTCCGCTTTTTTATATGGTGCATCGGCTTTTCGCCTCTCTCTTTTGCCGGATATGCGTGAGAGCAGGGCAAATGTATAGAGATCGTCAAATACCAAGCGCCGGCGAGCGATATCAAGCGTTTTAAAGCTGTCGGGAAAGTGAATCCCGCGCAGAGCATAGCCTATATCGCAGAGCGAATATCTGCGCCGCAGCTCAAGCGGCAGGGTCTCTTTTATGCCGTTCTTTACCACGGGGGAGAGCAGGAGCGCGAGCGCACCCGAAACGGCTGTCCGCATCTGCTTCTGTGAGATTCCCGCCGTCAGCGGATAGAGGGGGCTGAGCGGCAGAAGTCTCGCGCCGTCGCCTGCCGGCTCGGCTATGGGCGATGCCATGGAAACGCCCGTGCCGGTGCGCTTCACTCTGCCGTAGAAGCGGTATGTGCCGCCCTGTACTATGGAATCCTTTATATAAGGCTGATTGAAATATGTTATCTTGCAGCTTCCCGTATCGTCAAAGGCTGAAAATTTTGTGAGAGTCATGCCGCGGCGTATCATCGCCGTCTGCGGTCGCCCCGAAACGGTGAGAACGAGCGAGCATACGGCTTCGTTTTCGATATCGGCGATATTTCTTACATCGCCGCGGTTTTCATATGCGCGCGGATAGTGCCGCGCTACATCCCATATGGTGGAAATGCCTATTTTTGCGAGCGCCTGCGCCTTTTTTTCGCCTATGCCGGAAAGATAGGTCACAGGGGAGCTTTTGCCTGCTTCAAATCTGTTTTTTGCCATATCGGCACTCCTTCCCACGCTGAATTATATAAAAAATTATATCACAAGAGCGTTTTTTAGTCAATAAGATATTGAAAACTCGGCTATAAAGTGGTATAATATACTGAAATATAATTAAGCTATGACAAAATCGGAGGAATTTTCATGTCTTTCACGGTCGAACCGAAGATACTGCAGGGCTTCATGGAGCTTTTGCCCCGCGAGCAGGTGGTTTTCAACAGAATATACGATAAGATACGCGAGGTTTATGAGCGCTTCGGCTTTCTACCGATAGATACGCCGACCATCGAGCGCTCCGATGTTCTGCTCGCAAAGGCGGGCGGCGAAACGGAAAAGCAGATTTACCGCTTCACAAAGGGCGAAAACGATATCGCGCTGCGCTTTGACCTCACGGTGCCGCTTGCGCGATATGTCGCCATGCATCAGGGTGAATTGGTTTTTCCCTTCAAGAGATATCAGATAAGCAAGGTTTTCCGCGGAGAACGCCCGCAGAAGGGGAGATACAGAGAGTTTTATCAGAGCGATATAGATATAGTCGGCGCAGAGGAGCTGCCGCTCGCTTACGATGCGGAGATACCCACGGTTATCTATAATGTTTTTCGCGAGCTTAAGCTCGGCGATTTCGTGATAAATCTCAATAACAGGCGCCTGCTCGGAGGCTTTTTCGAGAGCATCGGCTATGCGGAAAAGACTGCCGATATCCTCCACATTGTGGACAAGCTCGACAAGATAGGCGCGGACAATGTAAAAAAAGAGCTTCTCGCGTCCGGTATCGACGAGGCGGGCATAGGCAAGATAATCGAGTTTATCTCGCTTGACGGCACAACAGACGAGATACTGGGTAAACTCGGCGATATCTCCGCCGACAAAAACGACGATTTCAAGAAAGGTCTTTCCGAGCTTACCGAGGTATGCGCGTATCTGCGCGGCTTCGGCGTGCCGGATGAAAATTTCCGCCTCAATCTCACGATAGCAAGAGGACTTGACTATTACACGGGCACAGTTTACGAAACATTCCTTCGCGGACACGAAAATATCGGCAGTGTATGCTCCGGCGGCAGATATGATAATCTCACGGGATACTATACGGATAAGAAGCTTCCCGGCATCGGCGTTTCGATAGGGCTGACACGCCTCTACAGTGCGCTGCGAAGTGAAAACCTCATAGAGGCTGAGGGTGAGAGCCTGACAAAGGTGCTTGTCGTTCCGATGAGCAGTGAAGTGATGCCGAGTGCCGTAGCGGCGGCGGGAGCCTTCCGCGCGGCGGGAATAAATACCGATGTCTACTACGGTGAAAAGGGCATGAAACCGAAGATGAAATATGCAAACCGCCTCGGCATTCCTTTTGTTGCGATAATCGGCGAAACGGAAGCGGCAGAGGGCAAGGTCATGCTCAAGAATATGACCCTCGGGGAGCAGAGCGTGCTTTCTCCCGGGGAAGCGGCAGAGATTATCATCGCTAAAACAAGACAATAATTCGAAAGGAATATACAGTTATGGCAACATTTGAAAGAACAGACAAAAGAACGCATTATTGCGGAACACTGCGTTCCTCTGATATCGGAAGCCGCGTCAGCGTTACCGGCTGGGTACAGCGTCAGCGTGACCTCGGTTCGCTCATTTTCATAGATGTGCGCGACCGCACTGGCATAGTTCAGCTCGCTTTCGACAGCAATACGAATAAGGAGCTTTTTGACCTTGCTTTCCGCACGAGAAGCGAATATGTCGTCTGCGCCAAGGGTACGGTACGTCCCCGCGGAGAGGGCGCCGTGAATAAGAATCTGCCCACCGGCGAAATCGAAGTGGAGGTCGACGAATACAAGGTGCTCAGCGTTTCACAGACTCCTCCTTTTGAAATTCTCGAAAACAGCGATGTCCGTGCCGAGCTTCGCCTGAAATACCGCTATCTTGACCTGCGTCGTCCCGATATGATGAAAAATATCATCGCACGCTCCGAGATAACGAAGATAGCAAGAGATTACTATGCACAGAACGGTTTTATCGATATAGAAACGCCTACGCTCATCAAGCCTACGCCTGAGGGCGCACGCGACTATCTCGTTCCCAGCCGTGTTCACAACGGAAAATTCTATGCGCTTCCGCAGTCTCCTCAGCTCTATAAGCAGATACTCATGCTTTCGGGCTTTGACCGCTATTTCCAGATAGCGCGTTGCTATCGTGATGAGGATTTGCGCGCCGACCGTCAGCCGGAATTTACGCAGATAGACACGGAGATGTCCTTTGTCTGCGAAGATGATGTAATGGCTGTTCACGAGGGCTTTATCAAGTATGCTTTCAAGAAATTTTACAATATAGATTTGAATTATGATTTCATCAAGATGCCTTATGCCGAGGCTATGGAGCGTTTCGGCTCTGATAAGCCGGATCTGCGTTTCGGCTTCGAGCTGAAAAATCTTTCCGACATCCTCAGCGGTTGCGGCTTCAAGGTGTTTGCGGGTGCTATCGAGGCGGGCGGTTCCGTGCGTGCCGTCAATGTAAAGGGCGGCGCTTCCTTCTCGAGAAAAGAGATAGATTCTCTTGCCGATTTTGCCAAGACATATAAGGCAAAGGGACTTGCATGGCTCAAATGGGCAGAGAGCGGGGAGATTTCCTCCTCTTATGCGAAATTCCTTTCCGAGGAAGAAAACGAGGCTGTGAAAACAGCTATGGGCGCAGAAAAGGGAGATCTTATCCTCATCGTTGCCGATAAAAATCAGATTGTTTTCGATGCGCTCGGTGCGCTCCGCGTGGAATGTGCAAAGCGCCTGAAAATGCTTGACCCGTTTAATTTCAAATTCCTTTGGGTCACGGAATTTCCTCTTCTCGAATACAGTGAGGAGGACGGCAGATTTTATGCAAAGCATCATCCTTTTACCGCACCTATGGATGAAGACATGCAGTATATCGACAGCGACCCCGCAAGAGTACGTGCGAGAGCATATGATATCGTGCTCAACGGCACGGAGCTCGGCGGCGGTTCCATCCGTATTCACGATCAGGAGCTTCAGTCAAAGATGTTCTCCGTGCTCGGTTTCACTCCCGAGGAAGCACAGGAGAAATTCGGCTTCCTGCTCGATGCCTTCAGATTCGGCGTACCGCCGCACGGCGGTCTCGCATTCGGTCTCGATCGTCTTGTCACGCTGATGCTCGGACTTGAGGATATCCGCGATGTTATCGCTTTCCCGAAGGTTCAGAATGCAAGCGAGCTGATGACGATGTGCCCTGCACCCACGGATGCAAAGGCATTGGACGAGCTGGGGATTGCCATAATCCGCGAGGAAGAATAACTTTTGGGATGCTAAAAAAGTGCAGACCGAAAAAGTGAAAGGGAAATGTTTTAATCAGACAAAGACATTTATGAAAGCTAAAATTTTCACTAATATCGATTTTAAGGAAAGCAGGCAACCCGCTCGCGGGTTGCCTGCGTTTTATTGTATAGAGAACTCCGACTAAGGAGGAGTTCTCACGAAAACCACCCGCTAAGCGGGTGGTTCCAAAGAGGCTTTTGCCGATGAGCAATCCCGCCGCAGCGGTGGCTCCCTTGTGCAAAGGGAGCTGTCGCCGCAGGCGACTGAGGGATTGTTTCTGTCATGTGAATTTTGCAATCCCTCCGCCTCGCGTTGCTCGGCACCTCCCTTTACACAAGGGAGGCGAAAAGTAGTTGTTGTCGCATTTGCGACTGCAGAAATTTGCAAATGTCAGACTTTTTCAGAGGGCTTTCAGCCCTGCCAGCACCATGCCCTTATAGGGCTGAGCAAGCCACCGGCTTTGCCGGTGGTTATGACTTTGTTTTTCTTTCTTTATCGTACTTTTCAGTTACGAAATTAACTTAATGATACTGAGTGCGCAGGTTCTCTTTTTCTCTTATTTTTTCGGCACCACTATCATATTTCCCGTGGCGTAATCTCCGGTGATTCCGTTTGCGCGGCGGATGGCATCCTCAGTCGTATTGTATTTCTTGGCGATACCCCAGAGCTTTTCATCCTTCACGGGATAATATATCACCACAGCCGAATGCTCGGGTGCATATACCGGTTTATCCTTATAGACGGTACTCTGCGTGACGGCGAGCGTTTCATATTCGTTGAAGGTGACGTAAGCTATCGCTATCTCAAGGTCGGTGGCTATCTTTTCACTGTCGGCACGGCTTGCGGCAAATATCACGGCACTTGTGACGGCATATGTGAAATTATCCGCTGTTTTGCCCGCGTCAGCCTCAGCACGGAGCGGAACGGTATAATTCTTTCCGATGAACAGTCCGTCGCCGTTTGTCAGTATAACGGATACCTCGGCTTTGCCCTCAAATATGAGCTTGCCCGAGTCTTTTGTCACGCTCTCGACGGAAGCGGAGGCGACTGTCGATACTGCTGCGGAAAATTCCGCATCGCTGTTTTGCTCGGTGCTGTTCACGGAGAAATTGAAGGTCTGTGCCTTTGCCACATTGCGGAAGGAAAGGGAAGAATATTCATTGCCGTTTTCATAGTCGAGCGAATAGATATCCTTTACCACATTGCTTTCTTCGTTATAGTAGCAGTCGGCAAAAATATCATAGTCAAAATCTATCTCGATAATACGGCTCTCGCCGAGGCTGTTTTCCTGCGGGCGATATTCGAGCTTTGTTATCTCGGCTCTGCCGAGACAGAAAACGGGAGTTTCGTCCGTTTCTGCGGGGATGTCGCCGTATATCGGAATTTTGCGGACAAGAGAAGCATAGAGCATACCGCCGTTTTCCGCGGCTTCTTCTTCATTTTCCGCGGGCTTTTTAGAGGAATAGAGAATGTTTGCTATCACATCGCCCTTATATGAGAGTCCCTGCTCGCTCGGGCGCATCTCGTAGACGTATGTATCCGTGTCGACGGAGATTATCTCCGATACCGGCGGCATGCCGGAGGGAAGCTCTATATCCTCGCTTACGGAATTTCCGCGAACTTCAAAGCTTTCCTGCGTTTCGCACTCAATGCTCTCATAGAGATACTGCATATTTGTGCGCTCCTCGGGCGTCAGCTTTCCCGCGAAAACGGGCTCGGTACATTTTTCGCAGTATATCGCGGCGCAGATGCGGATTTTTGCCTTGGCGGTCAGCTTGCGCGGACCTTGCAGGCGGCAGGTCACATTTTCAGCCGCGGCATTGAAATCGAGCAGACAGCCGTCCTCATAGCCGGAGACCGGCATACTGCCCGACACGGGCGACTCAAACGATGCGCATCTCATCTCGCCCTGCGCCGTGGCATAGAGAATGCTGTAAAGTATGCTCCCGTCGTATTCGAGCGTGTCGCCGTTTACATATCTGTTCATGCCGACAAGGCGCGCATCCACGCGCAGAAGCTTGTTTACATCGGGAAGATAATCGGGCAGGTCGTATTTCTCGGTATTTTCCTTTTCCGAGCAGCCGTTAAAGACCTTTGTCATCACGCAGAAATTTTTGTCCTTATTGCCGTTTTGCATATTCATATCGTTACTCGCTTTCTCGGCAAGGTTTATGGGGAAAAACCGCCCTTGCCGCAGACGGTTATTATATTATCGCTTTATTATATGCCGGGAGGCGGCACCTTATGACTGCCGCGTCAGAAGCAGGAATTTTTCAGCCGCGCCTCTATTTTTTCAAGTGCGGATTTCTCTATTCGGGAAACATACGAGCGCGATATTTTCAGCCTTTGCGCCACCTCACGCTGTGTTATCGCGGGCTTGCCGGAAAGCCCGTAGCGCAGGATGATGATGGCACGCTCGCGTTCATCGAGTTCGTTTGCGATTATCCGCAGAGCCTTGCTTCCCGTTATTTTTGCATCAAGCTCTGCGGCTATATTGTCGTCTACTTTGATGATATCGATATATGCGAGAGGGTTGCCGTCCTTATCCGTATCTATCGGGTCATTGATATAGACCTCACCCGAGGTCTTTTTCTGCGAACGGAAATGCATGAGTATCTCGTTTTGCAGGCATTTGCCCGCATATGTGGCAAAGCGCACGCCGTTTTCGGGATTGAAGGAATCTATCGCCTTTATGAGCCCTATCGTGCCTATGGAGATGAGATCCTCCTGATTCTGCGCCGCTGTGTAATATTTTTTCACAATATGTGCGACAAGACGCATATTGTGCTCTATAAGCATATCGCGCGCATGCCGCTCACCGTTTTTCATGCGGCGAAAGCATTCCGCTTCCTCCTCCGGAGAGAGCGGCGGCGGGAAATTCTGCGTATACGATACACGCAAAAAAAGCTTTGCTATGCCTGAAAAAAACGCTATTATCCAACCGAACATATTATCTGCCCTCCATGCGAAAAGACATTCTTTTTAAAAGATATATTCACAGTGGGCGAAAATATTGCATATTTTTATTGATATTTAGAAGAAAATGTGATAATATAAAAAAGTAATGTTTTTTCATGAGAGAGTTGATATGCATAACAGGTTTTACAGATGCGCTGTGATTGACATAGGTGCAAACAGCGTGCGGATGAACATATATGATATAAATACCGAGAGCAGGGAATATTCCATCGTGGCATCGGCACGCAATATGCTGGGACTTGCGGCGCTTGTTTCGGGCGGAAAAATAACCGAGCGCGGCACGGAAATGCTGATGCAGACGCTCGCGGGCTTTCGGGAGAAGGCGAAAGATTACGGCTGCCGCCGCGTTATGGCTTTTGCCACGGCGGGGCTTCGCTCCGTTTCAAACGGCATCGCCATAGCCGACCGCATCAGAAGCGAGCTTGGCATAGAGATTTCGGTGATAACGGGCGAAAAAGAGGCGCGATATGATTTTGCCGCCATGCTCGGCAGATTCGGCGACGCTATAGCCGGTCGCGGCGTTGTTCTCGACATGGGCGGAGGAAGCACGGAGATGATTGCCTTTGAAAACAAGGAGATAAAGGCACTCTCCAGTATGAAGATAGGCTCGCTTGCTCTATATCGCAATTATGTACGGCAGAAAAAAAGCCCCCCGTTTCCGACGAGAGCGGAATCGTGGAGCATTATCAGATATACACGCATGGTCATCGGCTCAAAAAAGGAGTTCCGCGGCTTCGGCGGAACGGCTTATCTCACAGGCGGCACGGCGCGCACCATAGCAAAGCTGCACAAGGCGGTTTTCGGCGGTGCCGGCACGACAGACGGCTACAGCTTTCCCGCAGCCGATATGCCGATACTCAAGAAGAGCATGATAGCCGATATGAAAAACGGCGGCAGGCTGCTTTCCGCCATCGCGGGAGACAGGCTCAATTCCATCATGCCGGGGCTGCTTGCTTATACAGAGATTTTTGCTTTTCTCGGCGTGGATACCATCGTCTCATGCGGTAGCGGCGTGCGTGACGGCTTTTTACTCGAATTTATCGATGAAAATTTCACGAAAAAATCTCCAGTATCTTGAATTTAATTTTATATTTCGGGCTTTCGCTCTCGGTCAGGATTTTTATCTGGTCGGAGGTGAAGCCTGTTTTTTTCAGTTCCTTTTCCGCACTTGCCGCACCGGTGCAGAGCTGCGGGAAAAGCACGCCCCACCAGTTGCGTCCGACGGCTTCTCCTATCATTATGCGCAGGGAGGTGTATTCGCCCGCGGGCAGCGTGATGTTTTTAAAGGTTCTCTCCGGATATACCTCACGCGAGACCGTGACGGAAACGGGATATTCGCATCCGTTTGAGAGCAGATAGTTTTCAGCCGTTTCGCGGACGGCATCAAGCGTAGCCGAGAGAAAAAGCTCGGCTTCTTTTGCGTTCTTTGCCTGATTTGAGGCGTCGGCAAGCAGGGGAAGAACAGCATCGCGCACACCCTCTTTCAGGCGCTGATCCTCTTCGCTGTCGGAGGCGGCGATGATATGCAGGCGGACGATATCGTCATATATTTTCATATCGTTTTTTGTCGGTATAAATGAGCAGAGCAGGCAGACCGCAAGCACGAGTGAGGTGAATATTACGAGATAACGCATTTTTTATTTTCTCCTTTGATTTAAGAAAAGTTTTCTTGTGAGTGTATTATGCGCACTCATGCGGCGTAATATTCGCAAAAAGTGAATTTACCGGAAAAAATTTCCATATTCGCACTATAGGCGCACGCTGCATATTATGAGGTATCGGGGACATATAATTTAATCCGTGTGCTCCCGAAAAAGACAAAAAGAGGAGAATATGAAAAATGACAGCAAAATATATATCCGTGATAGGCGGCGATATGCGCCATGCGGCGCTCGCGAGAGTGCTTTCAAAGAGGGGCTTTGATGTCCGCTTTTACGGGATAGATATATATAACGGCGATTTCGGCGGCGCGAAAAAATGCACCTCCGCAGAGGAGGCGCTCGCAGGCGCAGATATCGTTATACTGCCGCTTCCCGCAGGCTCCGGCGGCATATACATAAATGCGCCGTTTGCCGACGGGGAGATAACCATAGACGAGGTAGCGGAGAAAATGCCGCCGGACGCACTGCTTCTCGGCGGCATGATACCGCAGGAGTTTCTTCTCCGGACAGGCGAAAGGAAGATAAAGTGCATAGACTACTACGAGCGTGAGGAGCTGACGGTTATGAACGCGATACCGACAGCCGAGGGTGCTGTTGCCATCGCCATGGATGAGCTGCCGATAACGCTTAACGGCATGAAGGCAGCGGTGCTGGGATTCGGCAGAGTGGCGAATATTCTTTCACATAAGCTGGCGGCACTCGGCGTTTCGGTCACGGTATTTGCGCGAAAAATCCATGCGAGAGCATGGGCAAGGGCTTACGGCTACGGCACGGAGGAATTTGATGCGATAAGTGCGCATATTGCGGAATATGACTGCGTTTTCAATACTGTGCCGAGAGTTGTGATAGACAGCGCAGTGCTCGGGAAAATGCGCCGCGATACGCTGATAATAGACCTTGCTTCAAAACCGGGCGGAGTTGACTGTATCTGCGCACGCGAATGCGGAATAAAGGTGATACCGGCACTTTCGCTTCCGGGCAGAGTTGCGCCTGATACCGCGGGCGGTTATATCGCCGATACGGTAATGAATATTATAAGGGAAACAGAAAAAGGAGGGGAAGCATGATAGGATATTGCTTCTGCGGTTCTTTTTGCACCGTGGGAAAATCTATAGGAATACTTCGCTCACTTGCCGCCGAGGGCAATGACATATTGCCCTTGATGAGCGACAGTGTATATGAAACCGATACGCGATTCGGCAGAGCGGAGGATATAAGAAAAACCGTTTCCGAGATATGCGGAAAGGAAATAATCCATACGATAGCGGATGCCGAGCCGATAGGACCGAAAACGGTGCTCGATATGCTCGTGATAGCGCCATGCACCGGAAATACCCTTGCCAAAATGGCGGCTGGCATAACCGATACGCCTGTTACTATGGCGGCAAAGGCACAGCTTCGTTCAAACCGTCCTGTCGTGATAGCGCTTGCGACAAACGATGCGCTCTCGGCAAATCTGAAGAATATAGGCACGCTTCTTTCACGCAAAAATATCTATTTTGTGCCGATGTTTCAGGATGACCCCGAGAAAAAGCCGAGCTCGCTCGTATGCGATTTTTCGCGGCTGAAGGAAACAATGGCGTCAGCCTTTGCGGGCAGGCAAACACAGCCTGTATTTTTGCAGGGATAAGAGAAAAACAAGTCAAAATACGGAGCGGGATGCCGCTCCGTATTTTGACTTGATGCGGAGGCTGTGCTTTTTAAAAGTATTATAAAAAATACTTTTCTTTATCGTACTTTCCAATGACGAAAAGTACCAAAAGTCATTTGAGAGGGCTTTCCTCCCTCTTAAAAATCTTCTCCCCTGTCTCGGCGACGCCAACCAACGCACTGCGTGCATTGGTTCATTCCCCGCGTGCACGAGTTAGTCGCGGGAAGCAGTGCGTGGCGAGTGTGTGCGGCAAATAGCTAAGAGAAAATCGGTAGTTTTACCGCTCTCCGCGGTTTCAGCTATACCACGCGTGCGAACATATCACACGAGAAAGCCGAGCAGATTCGTGCACGCATTGTCTGCACGCCCGCATATAAAGGTGCGGCGGGCGTGGGGAAAGTGCTTGTGCTGACGGAATGGAGTTATAGTTTTTTATTTTGGCTGTTGACTACACTGGGGTTTTATCTTGTAGGGCTAAGGCGCATGGCTGATGGTGCGTGGCGTGGCGGAAAAATATGCCGAAAAGCGGCAGAATATATTGATTACATTCATAAAATGCACCATACATGACAAAATCAAGGAAAACAGAGCGAGCGGAGCGAAGATGATGGGCGGAGAAAGACAGAGACAGAGGCGCGGCACACGGCTTGCGTGCGCGCGGTGGCGGAAAGAAAAGAAAGCCGGCTTTCCTGTTATTTTCGAAAAACCTTCCTTCTTTATTATATATAGGCAATGTTACAACTTTGTTACAGGCAGATTACAGGTATATTACAAAAGCGGCAAAGGCATTGACAAGCGGGGGATATATGAATAAAATGGAAGCATACGAATATAAACACGAGTAATGTTACAGCTTTGTTACAAAAAAAGAAAAAGTATTGCAATTTTCTTTTACTTGTTGTAATATTACAATAGGTCGACAGGTCTGCTCTTCTCAGCGGACTTGCCCAAAAATATTCAGGAGGAATACTATGAAAAACTTCAAGAGAATTCTTGCACTTGTTCTTACACTGATGTTCATTGTAGGTTCATGCGCAAGTCTGTCTGCTTACTCCGGCACAACGAAGTGGTATGGCAAAGCCGTTAACTGGATTGAATCCACAGGCATCGATACCATCGGTTCTTCTGCCGACAAGGAAATAGACAGAAACACATTCGCTATGTGGATCGCAAAGATTGAGTCTACATTCGTAGACGACAAGCTTTGGGACGACAAAGCAGATTCCACCTCTTTCGCTGATGTTAAACCCGGCGATCACTACTATGCAGCTATCGCATATGCAGAAGAGAGTGGTTTCATTCAGGGTGACGGCGACGGTAATTTCCGCCCCAACGACACCATTTCATTCGCAGAAGCATGCGCTATCATTACCCGTGTAATGGGCTATGATGAGTTCTTCGAGGCTTACTACGGTGCAGACCGCACAAAGTATGCTACATACGAAGAGTGGTACAAGGCTAACTGGCAGTACAACTACATCAGAGTTGCTGAGCTCCGTTGCAAGGCAATCGATGCTACTTGGGTTGCTAATGTCGGCAGATTCGTACCCCAGCACAAGCTCACAAAGGGTCAGGCAGCTTACCTGCTCTACACACTCGCTACAAACGGCGCAAATGTAAGACACAACGGTTACGACATGGGCTACAAGCTCGGCGCAACACTTCCTTCCATCAAGGTTACGGCTGTTGTCAAGACACTTGCAAGAAAGCCGCTTAGCGACAAGCAGCTCCAGGGTTGGATTTCCGGCGGTTACGGCGAAGCTGTTAACGGTCAGGTTACAAAGTCCCTCACATGGTCCGCTTGGTCGAAGTACTGGACAGAGCGCAACTATGACGTTTACAGCCAGGTTGTAACTCCTTACTCCAAGATTCTCGACACATCCAAGAATGTTGAGCTTCAGATCTTTGACGGCGAAAACTTCACAGGCACAACAGTTGAGCTTTCCGGCAAGACATTCCAGCAGCTCGTAAGAAAAGCTCTCGGCAAGCCCGCTAATGTTGACGTAGCCAACGAAGAAGTATTCTACCTCTTCGACTATGTTCGTGAAGGCTCCGTTCTGAACCTCACAGTTTCCGGCAACACCGTTAAGTCTCTCTCTATCGTAGACAATCATGTTGTAGATACATACCGCGTTCTCGTTGGTACTACAGTACTTGATTACTACCTCAACGGTCTTGCTAACAGCTACGGCACAGCAAACAACAATGCTGCTCTTCCCACAGCTTACAATGCTGAGAAGGACGTAACTTCTTGGAACGGCAATAAGCTCGTATTCCAGGGCACAACTTACACACTCCGTGCTAAGGGCTCCAACTACACAGGTATCTCCGATGAAATCAAGGTATACGGCTACGAGAAGGTCGGCGTATCCAAGGTTGAAAACGGCGTTACATATGACAAGTACTATACAATCGGTACCGGCGATGTAGTTTGGGTTAAGCGCGGTGAAACACCTGCCGCTAACCTCGGCAAGTGGCTCGAAAGAGGCAACCTCGTTCAGCTCACAGCAGCTGAAGCTAAGGCTCAGCTCATCAACGCCGCACAGGGCGAAGTTGAGGCTGTATTCTCCGATATGGACGGCGACGGCAAGTATGATGTTGCTGTTGTAACAAACTACGATGCATTCTTCATCGCAGAAGGCTGTGAAAATATCGCAGGCGGCGGTGCTGAAGGCAAGCCTGACGGTGATCCCAACCACTATGCAAAGGGTGTTCCCAGCGCAGGTGCTGTTATCATCAACCAGACAATCGGCAGCGACGGCGTATTCAATACAGACGCATGGACACTTGATGCAAGCAAGCCTACAAACAAGGTTCAGCTTATCTTCAATGTATCTGACCGTCACGGCGCATCCGGTATCCTTCTTAACCAGTGGTACCAGGGCTTCCGCGCTACACCTAACCTCGGTACAGGCGCTATCGACGTTCTCAGCTATGCAAGCGGCTACATCCAGGATGTTATCGCTAAGGCTGAAGGCGGCTACTACAAGGTATCTATCCCTGTAGCTAAGACCGACGCTGAAACAGGCGCTACAACTATCGAATACACAGTTGCATATCTGCCTTCCTTCGGTTATGTTCCCACAACTCAGAAGGTTTCTTACACCCTCGCAGGTGCTAAGGCTGATATCACAGTAGCTTCCAAGTCTTGGATGAGCTTCATCACAGACTTCTACAAGAAGAACTTCGGTTATGCTTATAAGACAGCTGACGGTAAGCAGTTTGTTTACACAGATGCTACAGGCACAACTGAGTACACAAGCGCTACCCTCTACAATGCAGGTGAAGCATTTGTTTACGGCGGCAAGGTTGTAACAGCTGCTGAAAAGGCTGCTATCCTTGCTAAGATCACATACGTAAAGACAAAAGACGTAAATGATCTCTACTACAGCAAGACAACTGATACAGAGCTTGTTGCAGGTAAGACATACTACACATGGGATGCAGACGCAGCTGTTTACACAGCAGTTCAGGCACCCGATGTAGCTAATATCGGTACTTACTACGAGTACAAGGTAAAGACATACTATGTATTTGCAGACGCTGAAACAAACACATACTATGAGGTAACAAACCCTGTTAAGGAAGACCTCGGCAAGTACTATGAGCTGGCTCAGGAAGCTGAAGATGCATTCGCACCTATCGTTCTCAAGACACTCACAGGTGTTGAAGGCTTCACAACCGATACAAAGGTTATCACAGATCAGGGCTACAGCTACGAAATAATCGTACTCGCTCCCAACGATGCAGGTATCTATAAGGTTGCTGATGACGCTTCCGTTCTGGCAATGGTATCCGCATGGGTAAACAACAAGTACATCAACTATGTTCTCGATGCAGAAAGCAAGATTATCCTTGCTAAGTCCGCTGCAGCAGATAACGGCAGAGGCTTCGTTGTAAATGTTGAAAAGTCTGCTGACAACAACACATACAAGGTAAACCTCGCAGTTACAGGCACATACAAGTCTGTAAACAACGTTTACTACTCCACAGCTACAACAATCGAAGAGATTGCAGCTATGATTTCCGGCACTGCTACAGATGCACAGCTCCAGGCTAAATTCAATGCAAATCCCAGAAATGCAAACATCTGGAGACTCTACGGTTGCGCTATCAGCGACTACGCTCAGATCGAACCCGGTGTTAAGGATGCTCTTAAGGGCAAGACTCTTGCAGAGGCTGCTGCTAAGATCATATCCAGCTCCAACGTTCAGAAGTATGAAGGCGCTACAACTCTTAAGACATATAATGTAAGAGCTTCCGCTTCTACAATCTGGGATATCGCTAATGCAGCTACATACCGTGCAATCTACGGTGGTAGCGTTGCTCACGACCTCACAGTCGGCGAACTTGTTACAGCTAAGAACTTCTACTATGTCACAATGACAAAGGAAACAGGCTCTTACAGCGTAATGAGACTCTCTACAGGTAACACCGCACAGTCCAGCACAGCAGGTGCTAAGACTCAGACTATCTTCTACTGGTCTGATGCTAAGGACGAAAACGGTAACTGGGTAAGCCGCGGTACATCTCACTGGCTCAGTACTTCTTGGAGAAACAAGAACTACTACTGGCAGGTTTCCGTATCCGCCGGTGAAGCTTCTGACCTTGCATGGCCGAATGCCGGCATCGTTATCAAGCTCGATTCCAAAAAGTCCGATCCTTTCTATGTAGCTAAGGTTTCCGAATCTTCGCTCTTCGTAGAAGGCAAGACATACTATGAATACAATGCAGAAAACGGCACATTCTCCGTTGTTGCTAACCCGACAGTTGACGGTCTCTCAACATATTACGAGAGAGTTCTTAACAAGGCTGTAGGCCTCACAGGCGCTGAAATCGCAGCTGCTAAGAACGTTCCTGCAGGCAGCGACGCTATGGCTGCGTTCGTAGCTAAGTACTCCTATGTAGTTGTTTCGACCGATACAAACGGTTACAACCCTGAGTACAAGGTAAAGAGCTACAGCAATGGCAAGTACACATTCGAAGTTGTATTCACAAGAGTTGCTGAAGTTACTTCAACCACAACTTACAAGCCGTACCCTGTAAAGGCTAACGACGGTAAGTACGTAATGGTTTACGATGAAAACGGCGCTGTTGTTAAGGGCGACGCTCTCGTAGCAGAAACAATGACAAAGACAAGCGGCACAAAGACTATCGCAGGCACAACAAAGAACTGGGTATACTACTCATTCAATGGCGTGATCTACGCAGAGCTTGAACCCGCTACAAGCTTCAGCTACATCAAGGCTGACGGCACTGTAAACTACATCGGCATAGAAAATGTCAATGCATCGGTAGAGCTCGACAACAACAAGCTCTCTGACTACCCGAAGGCTGATACTTCTTCCATGAGCATGTTCAAGTCCATCAGAGCTATGGATAAGAACGAGTCCGGCTTCATCCCCGGCTACTACATGGTAACTCTCGCAAGCGATCCTAAGACAGAGCTCAAGGTTGCAGGTTCCACAAATGTTATCGTTATGACACCCAGCAATGCTGCAGGTACAGTTGTCGGCAACACAACAACATTCAAGAACCTCGTTGCTTCCGGTAGCGCACTCTTCGCTACAAGAGTACAGATCGCTGTATCCGCTGACCTTAAGACTATCACCAATATCACAGTTATCGGTGAGTTCAAGGGTGAGCAGCCTGTAACACCTACAAAGACAGGTACAATCGTATACGTTGGTTCCGACGCTACAACAGTACTCAATGCAGATGAAACAGGCACATCTTACATCGTTAAGACAGACAGACCCGCATATGCCCTCGACGGCACGAAATTCGGTCCTGTTTACTACGAGTATGATACAACCGACAAGAACTTCAAGCCTGAAGACCTCAAGTTCATTGTAACACCCGGTTCATTCTACAAGGTTGACAAGAACGGTAAGATCCTTGCTAACCTCGGCAGCATGTTCGGTACAAGAACAGTCTCCAAGTCCAATGTTCTCGTTGGCACAACAACATACAACTACACATATGACCTCGCTAAGTTTGAGAACAACCTCGACAAGTCCTTCTTCGGTACAGCAGTTGTTACCGGCGTAACAGGCGGTAAGATCCTTGCTACAGTTGACGGTGAGAAGAATGTTGATATCACAGGCTGGAACGTTAAGTTCATCTACACAGACCTCGACGCTACAAAGCTCTTCGTTGCTGAAGACAACACAAATGTAGGCGTAGCAGCATTCAACGAAATCGTTGGCGGTACTGAATCCAAGTACAACGAAGCAGCTCTCGCTAAGAAGGTTTACGAAGCAGCAAGAGACGGCGGTGTTCTCTCCGCAGCTACAGTTGCTAAGTACAAAGAAGCTTATGATGCAGCAGTTGTTGCACTCGAAGAAGCTAAGGAAGCAGCTCTCGCTAAGATGAACGGTCAGTTCTGGAGCGCATCTACTGTTGAGTCTTCCGCTATCAAGCGTTACCTTGACAGCGCTAAGTACACATACGGTGTTGCTAACCCGACTCTCACATTCACTTACCTGAATATCAACGATACATACTATGTAATCGTTCCTTCCTTCGCTAAATAATAGTATTCCTGAATAACTGAATACCGAAAGAGACCACCCTCGGGTGGTCTCTTTCTCTTTGGCGTCCGGGTTTTCGCCCGCCTTTTCAGGGAGGCGCACGAAAACCATATTGAAAGCGGAGGCGCTGATTTCGGCGCAAAAAATCACAACATTGAGTAAAATTGCATACAAAAAGGCAGGGGAGCCCCTGCCTTTTACTGTTATTCCCTATTATTCGTCGATTTCCGGTGCGAGATAATTTACCTCTCCCGAGAAAAGTCCGAGCATTCCGCGATAGATAAACTCCGCATTTTCATCAAAATGATATTTTAGCCTTTCTGCCTGCCGCCGTGTTTCAAAAACAAACGATGTTTCCATATATGCGCAGGTGGAATCGGCTATTTTGCAGACGAGGCGATAGCGCCCGTCTCCTGTTTCCTCTATATAAGAAGAGGGCTTGCTGCCTCTGCGTTTGAAGCTGAGCAGTTGAACGGCACTGCGAAAGCTTTTTTCTCTTATCTGCGGCAAAAGTGTACTCTGGAGCGTGCGTGCGGCGATAATGCCCTCGTGTGTGATATTGTAAAGCTCACTTCTGCCGAAATGTATCTTATCGACAGCACCTGCGTCTATAAGTTCACACAGACAGTCCATGAAGTCAAACTGATTTACAAATTCATCTTCCATTATTATGTCATTGAGTGTGATGATATCTATCGGCTTGCCTATATTCATGAGAAGATAAAGTATAAAAATTTTAACATCGGTTTTTTCTTTGAGCTGTAATGCCATTTTTACACACCTCCCTCGGTATGCTTTTATTCTATCACAAAACCGATGAAAAGTACATAGCCGCGCGGAAAAATTTATATATATTTCATTTTTCTCTTGAAAGCGGCGGCGGATTATGGTACAATCACTATGTTAAAATATATTTTGAAAGGTAATTCCGATATGAATAATCTTCATCTTATCTGTAATGCACATATCGACCCCGTATGGCTCTGGGAAATAGAGGAGGGCATAGCCGAGACGCTTTCCACCTTCCGTGTTGCCGCAGATTTCTGCGATGATTATGACGGGTTTATTTTCTGCCATAATGAAGCCATGCTTTATGAATGGGTAGAGGAAAACGACCCGCATCTTTTCTCCCGCATACAGAAGCTTGTACGCGAGGGCAAATGGCATATCATGGGCGGCTGGTATCTCCAGCCCGATTGCAATCTCCCCTCGGGCGAGAGCTTTGTGCGCCAGATTCTCGCGGGAAAATATTATTTCCTTGATAAATTCGGCGTAGAGCCGAAAACGGCAATAAATTTCGATGCCTTCGGTCATACGCGCGGGCTTGTCGAAATAATGAAAAAGGCAGGCTATGATTCATATATCTTCTGCCGTCCCGAACCCGATATGATAGATCTGCCCGCCGAGGATTTTGAATGGGTCGGCTTCTCCGGCTCCAAAATTGCATGCCACCGCGCTTATAATTCATATGAATCGCACCGCGGCGAGGCTGACGAAAAGATAAAGGGATGGATGGAAAAGAACCGCGGTAAATCCGTCGGTATGGTACTCTGGGGTATAGGAAATCACGGCGGCGGTCCCTCCCGTATCGACTATGAAAAGATAGCCGGACTTGCCGAAAAGGAAAAGGAATTTCGGCTCATTCATTCCACACCCGAGGCATATTTTGCGGAGCTTGCCGAAAAGGAGCCGAGCCTGCCTGAATATTCGGGACTGATGAATCCGCGCTATACAGGCTGTTATACGACGCAGATGCGTATAAAAACGATACACAGAAAGCTTGAAAACGAGCTTTATATGACAGAAAAAATGGCTGCGCATGCCTTCATGGCAGGTGTGATGGATTATCCCGCAGAGAAGATAAAGGTCGCCACAAAAGACCTCATGCTCATAGAGTTTCATGATATTCTCCCCGGTTCCGCCATTGCCGCCGTAGAGGAATATTCGCTCGGTGTTGCGGGGCACGGACTCAAAGAGCTGCGCGATATCAAGATTCGTGCGTTCCTCGCGCTCTGCTCCGACAAGAAAAAGGCGGCAGACGGCGAAATTCCCGTTTTCGTCTACAATCCGCATGCTTTTGAGGTAAGAGAGACGGTTCAGGTGGAATATCAGCTTCCCGACCAGAATAAAAACCCCGCGCTCTATGCTCTCCCTCATGTTTATGAAAACGGCGTCGAGATTCCTTCTCAGCGCGAGCATGAGTCTTCAAACTTCAATGTGGACTGGCGTATCCGCAGTGTTTTTGACGCTACTCTTGCTCCCGGTCAGATGAAGCGCTTTGATATAAAGATTGAGCTTATCCCTACGCCTGCCGCACTCACTCAGCCCGAGGGAGATATATTTCCCTTTGACAACGGCGAGATGCGCGTTGTGATAAATATGAATACAGGTCTTATCGACAGCTACACGGCAAACGGCATAACGGGACTTCTTACGGAGTCGCTCAAGCCCCTTGCGATCAAGGATGATGAAAACTCATGGGCACATAAGGAAAAGGCTTTCCGCGAGATAAAGGGCGAATTTGCACTCATGGATGCAAAGGAAGCCGCCGATTTCTCGGGTATCATCAATGGGGAAACGCCGCGTGCCGTCCGCCTCATCGAGGACGGTGCCGTACGCACGATAATCGAAGCACTCTATAAATATCACGATTCATTCATCTGCCGCAGATATATCCTGCCCAAGCACGGCACGGCGATAACGATAAATGACAAGGTTTACTGGAATGAGAAGATGACGATGCTCAAGCTTTCGCTGAAAACCGAGAAATACGATACATTCATCGGTCAGCAGGCATACGGCAGTGAAAAACTCCTCACAAACGGGAACGAAATGGTCAGCCAGAAATGGAATATCCTCTCAAACGGGGAAAATGCGCTTTCCGTTATCAATTCCTCGACCTACGGCTCGGATTATCTCGATGGCGAATACCGCATCACAATGCTCCGCAGTCCCGGCTATTCCGCGGGCAAGAGCGATTTCTCCGTGCGTAAGCCGTATATCATGGAGCAGGACAGATTTTCGCCTTTCATAGATCAGGGCGAGCATGATTATACATTCGTTATCTGCGCCGGCGAAAAGGCGGAGCGCTATGCAAAGGCAGAGCGCGAAGCGATGGCTCTCGCCGAGAAGCCGATGGCTCTCTCGTTCTTCCCGATAGGCTGCGAAAAGGAAAAGGAAGATACTATCCCCGCATTTGCAAGGCTTTCCGATGATGTTATTACGCTTGCCGTATTCAAAAAGGCAGAGAAGAGCGACGATTCCGTTATCCGCCTCTTTAATCCGACGGCGGAAGCCCGCAAAACAGTGCTGACGCTTCCCGCGATAGGCTTTGAAAAGGAATTTACCCTCGGCGCATATGAATTCAAGACGGTGAAAATAAATCTCGCGACAAAAACAGTCGTCGAAACAGACCTTACGGAGAGATAATTTATGCTGAAGCTGTATAAGGGCGTTTTTGCCGCATATATGATAACGGTTATTGCGGGGCTTATTGCGCTATGTGTCGTTTTCCGCGGAACAAACCCCGCTTCAAGCGTGCTCCTGATATTTTTGGTTTTTGTCTGGATTTTTGTCTGCGCCGCGGTTTTTACTGCGATAGCAAATACAAAATTCGGCAAAATACGCGTGCTTTTCAGGCATTGCCGGATAAACGAGAGCCTTGCAAAATACAGCGCGCTTTATGCGAAATGCAAGGATTACAGCTATAATGCCATTCTTATCGCTTATTATATCTGCTCGTGCTGTCTGGCGCTCGGAAAGCCCGATGAAGCGCAGAAATATCTCGATAAATATGACCTCACATTCCTGCCTGCGTCAAAGTCGGCGTTCCGCTCGCTCTGGAACAGCGCAAAAACAGAACTTTGCCTTCAGAGAGGCGACCTCGACGGTGCGGAAAAAGCTCTCGCCGAGCAGGAAAAGGCACTGCTCCTCGGCACATTCGGCTCCTCTCTGCGGCTCGCATATATGCGCGAGCTGGATATGGGCAAGCATTATCTGGCGCTCGCACGCGGAGAAGATGGCGCAACAGAATATTTCGAGCATGAGCTGACCGTCCCGATAAAGGATAAGTCACAGGAATCGCCCCTGCGCGATGTGAAAATAAAGTATTCGCTCGCCGTAGCCTATGAAAAGCTGGGCGAGACGGAAAAAGCTCGCGAATACTTTGATTTCGCGGCAAAAAACGGCGGAGATACATACTTTGCCGCCGCGGCAAAAGAAAAACTGAAATAAAAGAAGAGCTGAAGTAGGAGCTATTGGCGCTGGCATAGACATTGGTAAAAAAGGCTTTAAAGCTAAAGGAGCATATGCGTTTGGCGCATCGCTGAGCGTTTCATGGTAAACAATCAAGCAACCAGTAATATTCACGAAAGGAATAAGTAATATGACATTAAAAAAACAAAAGATTTTAAAATTCATCCCGATAATTCAACTAATAACTGTATTTTATTGGTTAAAATATTATTTAACAAAAAAAATCCCTTGGTCGGATTTTGCTAAAGCTTTGCTGAAAATTTTTGCCGTCTTATTGTTTATTCATATTCCAAGAATGATTTTGCACTTTGTTTTCGTGAATGACATTTTAGACAATGTTCTTTACTATGTTTCTCTGTATCCTACATTTTTGGGCATCGCAGCAGTTGTAGTTGCTGATCAAGACCGGCACGAAAAAAACTAAGATTTTTCAGTCGCACTTCGGCAATGTGCCCCCTGTCAAGTAGACAGGGGGCACATTACATTGCCTCGGCTTTTTTGATGTGGTCAGTGTGTCACGCGGAAATATGTTGTGAATGTCTCCCCGCCGCCGCTTATCACGATTTTGAAGTCGCCCTCTTTTGTGCGCGCGCCGACTTTCCATGTCCATGATACCATGCCGCCGCCATCGGAGATTTTGGCTTCCAGTCCCTTTGCGGTGCTTGCCGCAGAGGAATAAAAAACGGAGATTTTATATTCCGTATCCGGCTTTCCTTTTATGCGGACGGTCGCTTTGGCATTTATTTTTATCGGCGTTGTCAGATAGTCGAGCGAAATGCCTGTCGGCTCGCGGGATTCAACGGTGCCTGCACTTTCTGATGCAGTAGTCTCGGGCGAGGCAGTCTCGGATGAAGTGGCTTTGCCTATATCTGCCGCGACCGTTTCGGATGTGGCTTCGGTTGTCGCAGTATTGGCGGTCTCTTCTGCTGTTCCTGTCATGGTTGTCTCCAAGGTCGGCTCTGCCGACACCGACGACTTTGCCGTCGTGCCGCCCTGTATATCGATTTTATCGCCGCAGGAGACAAGCGCGGCGGAGCAGAGAAGCAACGCCAGCGCGATGACGAGTGATAAGAATTTTTTCATCGGGATTTCCTCCGCATCTCATTTGCTTCTTAGATAAAGTATACATTGCTTCGCGGAAAAAGTCAACACCGAGGGAAAAAGAAAAAAGCACTTCTTTCGAAGTGCTTGAGGGATGGTGATCCATCGGAGAGTCGAACTCCGGACACCATGATTAAAAGTCATGTGCTCTACCTTCTGAGCTAATGGATCATATTCTTTTTCGTGCCTAAATATTATACCACAAAAATCACATTTGTCAATACATTTATGCGCAAAAAGCGGCACATTTTTTATTTTGTGCCGTTTTTTGAAATATTATCCTTATTTTTTCCTTATTTTTATTGATAAATCGGAAAAAAGGTAGTATAATTATATAAATATAATCGGGGAAAATTTTTACTGCAGGGGGGAGAAAATGAAAAAAATCCGCGAGATAAGATCGGGAAACGACACCATTATTATCAAAGAGGTGGAAACAAGAGGCGATCTGCGCCGCTTCATCCGCTTTCCGGACAGACTCTATAAGGGCAACAGCAGTTACTGTCCGAATCTCATGCTCGATGAAGAGGAAAATCTGAGACGTGATAAAAACCCTGCCTTTGAATATTGCGAGGCGCGATATTTTATGGCATATAAAAACGGCGAGCCGGCAGGCAGAGTTGCGGCGATACTCAATAAGCGCTTCAATGAGGTCTGGGGGCAGAAATGCCTGCGCTTTTCCAGATATGATGTCATAGACGATATCGAAGTTTCGCGCGCACTGCTCGCCGAGGCGGAAAACTGGGCAAGGGAACTCGGCATGGATAATATTCAGGGTCCGATGGGCTTTTGCGACCTTGACCATCAGGGACTTCTTGTCGACGGCTTCGACGAGAGGGGACTTTTCATCACCACATATAATCATAAATATTATGCCGACCATCTCGATGCACTCGGCTACGGCAAGCGCGTAGACTGGGTGGAGCGCGAGGTAAAGGTGCCTGATGAGCTTGACCCGAGAATAGAGCGCATAGCCGAATATTCGCTCCGCCGCGATGGGCTTCGCGTAGTCGAAATGAAAAAGACAAAAGAGGTCATACCTTATGTCGCAGGGATATTCGACCTGCTTTTTGATGCATACAAGCACCTCTATGGCGTTATACCTCTTACGGAGAAGCAGGTGCAGCTATATAAAAATCAGTTTATCTCCATGGTCAAGCCCGATTTTCTGCTTGTTGTCGTGGATAAAAACGATAAGCCGATATGCTTCGGTGTTATAATGCCGAGTATGCTTGAGGCTGTGCAAAAAGCGAAGGGAAGGCTTTTTCCCTTCGGCTGGATACCTATGCTTCATTATTTCACGCAGAAGAAATTCGATGTGCTTGAAATGATGCTCATCGGCACGGCACCCGAATATATGGGCAAGGCTGTGAATGCAAATCTTATCACGCATATGTTCCGCGGAGCGAAGAAATACGGCGTAAAATATGCCGAGACAGGACCTATGCTCGAGGATAACTATCAGATTCATTCCATGTGGGAAAAGAATTTCGAGTCGCGCTGTCATAAGCGCCGCCGTTGCTATATAAAGAAGCTCTCGGAGGAAGAATGAGATATCTTTTCACAGCACTTGGCGTGCTTTTTCTGCTCGCGGCGATATATATGGCGACAGCTTATTTCTGCTTTCGCAAAGCGGCGCGAAGAGGAAGGGAAGCGAATATCGACAACTTTCTTGCCGCCAAGCAGTTTGACGGCTATCGTGAGGAGCTGAGCGCGGCAATAGCCTATGTGCGTTTGCTTCCGTATGAGGATGTATATATCACCTCGGGCGACGGCTTGCGGCTTCATGCCAAGGTTTTCCGAGCCGAAAACGAGCGGGCGGCTGTCCTGCTCTTTCACGGCTATCGCTCGGACTACGGATATTTTGATTTCGGTGCGGTAATAAGAAAATATCTCGAAAAAGGAATAAGCCTGCTCCTTGTCGACCAGCGTTCGCACGGAAAAAGCGAGGGCAAATATATCGGCTTCGGCATAAAGGAGCGCGGCGACTGCCTGCTCTGGGCAGCAGAGGCGACACGCATTTTCGCGGGTCTGCCGCTTGTGCTCGAGGGGCTTTCAATGGGCGCGACTACCGTGCTCATGGCTTCGGGCGATGACCTTCCGCCGGAGGTAAAGGGAATAATCGCCGACTGCGGCTTCACCTCACCGAAAGCGATACTCTCCGAGGTTATACGCGCGGATTATCATCTGCCGCCGCGGATTATCCTGCCCGCGATGAATTTGTGGTTCCGCACGCTCGCGCATTATGATATAGGAGAATATTCCACCACCGTGGCACTTGCAAAATGCCGCTTGCCCATTCTTTTCATCCACGGTACGGGGGATGATTTTGTCCCATACCGCATGGGAGAGGAAAATGCCGCGGCATTTCACGGAGACGGGACTTTTATTTCCGTTTCGGGAGCGGGGCATGGCATGAGCTACCTTGTGAACAGAGAAAAATGCGAAAAGGCACTGGACGCTTTTCTTGCGAAAACGCTCGGAGTCTGAAAAAATACAGGAGAAAGAAAAATATATGAGAATAGTAATAAAAGTAGGAACATCGACGCTTGCCTACAGCACGGGTTTGCTGAATATACGCCGCGTTGAGGAGCTTTGCCGCGCGATGAGCGACCTGAAAAACGCGGGAAACGAGGTCATACTCATTTCTTCGGGTGCCATCGGCATGGGAGTCGGCAAGCTGGGACTGAAAAAACGCCCGACAGACATTCCCACAAAGCAGGCGGCGGCAGCCGTCGGTCAGTGCGAGCTGATGTATATCTATGACAAGCTTTTCGGCGAATACAATCACACGGTGGCGCAGATACTGCTGACAAAAGAGGACGTGGAGAACGAGACGCGCCGCGAAAACTTCAAAAATACCATGTTCCGCCTGCTTGAGCTCGGTGCGCTACCCGTCATAAACGAGAACGACACCGTTGCCACAGACGAAATTGTGATAGGCGATAACGATACGCTCGGCGCGATAGTGGCGGCAAATGTCGATGCCGACCTGCTCGTTCTGCTTTCGGATATCGACGGGCTTTATACGAGCGACCCGAGAAAAAATCCCGATGCGAAGCTTATCCCCGTCATAGAGGAGCTGACTCCCGAGGTCATGGCTCTGGGCGACGGCAAAGGCTCCGAGCTGGGCACGGGCGGCATGAAAACCAAGCTTCACGCCGCCGAGATAGCGACGGGTGCGGGCATAGATATGATAATCGCAAACGGCGCAAACCCTGCCGCACTCTACAATATAGCGGACGGCAAGGCGCTCGGCACGCGTTTTTTGGGAAAGAGGAAATAAATTTATGACAACGGCTGAAATACTGAAAAATGCCAATGCGGCAAAGGCGGCGCTCGCCGCGCTTTCCGCAGAGGAGAAGAACAAGGCACTCCTTGCCATGGCGGACGCGCTGACGGAAGATAAAGAAGCTATTCTTGCGGCAAACGCCTCCGATATGGAAAAGGCGGAGGCAGAGGGACGCTTTTCCCGTGTGATGCTCGACAGACTGTCGCTGAACGAAGCGCGAATCGCCGCAATGGCGGAGGGTATACGCGCCGTCGCCGGGCTGGAAGACCCTGTAGGCGTGCTTCTCTCACATACAGTGCGTCCGAACGGACTTGAAATAGACAAGGTTTCCGTTCCGCTCGGCGTCATCGCGATAATCTATGAGAGCCGCCCGAATGTCACCTCCGATGCCGCGGCGCTCTGCCTCAAGAGCGGCAATGTCTGCATTCTGCGCGGCGGCAAGGAAGCGTATGCTTCATCCCATGCCATAGCCTCGGCTATGCGCCGCGGACTTGCCGGTTGCGCTCTCCCGATGGATTTTGTGAATATCATCGACGATACCGGCAGAGGAAGCGCCGAGGAGCTGATGCTCGCGCGCGGCTATGTCGATCTGCTTATCCCGCGCGGCGGCGCAGGACTTATCCGCGCCTGCGTGGAGAAGGCGATAGTCCCCTGCATAGAAACAGGGACAGGCATATGCCATATTTATGTTGATAAAAGCGCCGATTTCGATAAGGCGCTGAAGATAATCGAAAATGCAAAAACGAGCCGCCCCTCCGTCTGCAACGCGGCAGAGGTATGCCTTGTGCATGGGGATATAGCGGCGCAGTTTCTGCCGGAGCTGAAAAAGGTGCTTGTCGATAAGCGCAGGGAAGCGGGACTTGTGCCCGTGGAGCTGCGGCTTGATTCCCGCGCCGCCGCGATAATTGACGGCACGCCTGCCGGCGAGCGCGATTTTGATACGGAATTTCTCGATTATATCATGGCTGTCGGCATTGTCGACGATGTGCGCGCCGCGGCGGAGCATATAGCGTGCCATTCCACAGCGCACAGCGAGGCGATAGTAGCCGAGGACAAGGCGGCGCAGGAAACCTTTGCCTCCCTTGTCGACAGCGCGGCGGTATATATCAATGCGTCCACGCGCTTTACCGACGGCGGCGAGTTCGGGCTTGGCTGTGAGATGGGAATTTCCACGCAGAAGCTCCACGCGAGAGGTCCTATGGGGCTTCGCGAGCTGACCTCATATAAGTATATAATCAGAGGCGACGGAAATATCCGCTAAATTCAAAAAGGAGACTGAAATGAAATATAAATTTGGTTTCATCGGTACAGGAAATATGGGCGGCGCGCTCGCCCGCGCCATCGCGGAAAAGACAGAGCCGGAGGAAATGCTCCTCGCAAACAGAACGGAGGAAAAGGCTCGGATTCTGGCAGAGGAGCTGGGTTGCGATTACGGTACGAACGCCGATGCGGCAGGCAAATGCAGATATATTTTTCTCGGAGTGAAGCCGCAGGGTATGGCGGCGCTCGCCGAGGATATTTCGCCTGTGCTTGCCGCGCGCGGGGACAGATTTATTCTCGTCACCATGGCGGCAGGGCTCTCTACGGAGAGAATTTCCGCGCTTTTCGGCGGGAATATCCCCGTCATCCGTATCATGCCTAATACACCCGTCGCGATAGGCGAAGGCATGATTCTCTGCACTGCAAATTCACTTGTTACCAAGGAGGAGCTTGCCGAATTTGCCGAGGCAATGGAATATGCGGGCATCTGCGATATGATTTCCGAGGAAAAAATAGACGCGGCGAGCGTCATATCCGGTTGCGGACCGGCATTCATGTTTATGTTTATCAGCGCATTTGAGGAGGCGGGCAAGGCACTCGGGCTTGACGGCGAAAAGGCGCGGCTCTATGCCGAGCAGACCATGCTCGGCGCGGCGGGATTGGCGCTTTCCTCAAAGAAGGCACCCGAGGAGCTGAAAATAAAAGTTTGCAGTCCCGGCGGAACAACGATAGAAGGCGTTCACAGCTTTGAGCAAAATGAACTTTCGCGCATTGTGCTTGAGGCGGCGCAGGCTTCATACAGGCGCACGCTCGAGCTTGCGGGAAAATGAATAAAAAGGGAACTTCCACGAAAAATGCAAGGATGCATTTCGGGCGGTTTCCTTCTTTTTTTGAAGGCACGGTATAAATGTCTGTATAAATTTACATTCTAATATCATATATCAAATTAAAAACTATTGAAAAATTCATGATTTTATGATATGATGTAAATTAAGAAAGTATACACAAAAAAGGACGGTGCTTTTCACTATGGAAAAGAAAACGCGAAGCGGATTTTTCCGCTATGTTCCGATATGGTCGCTTGTATTTTTTGCGCTCGGTGCAGTGGCTTTTGCCATTGAACTTATCGCAAAAAAGAGCGTGGCGCTTTCCGATTTCATAAACGATACCTCGGGCGTTGCCATCCGTGCGATGCTCGCCGTGCCGACGAGCATCATCCCGTTTTCCCTCGCGGAATTTCTCATCATAGCTTCGCCGCTCCTCGTGGCATTGATTATATTTCTCATCGTGCGCGCCGCGAGAAAATCGTCGGCTCAGGCGATACGCTTTGCCGTGGGTTTTGTTTCCTGCGCCGCGCTTATATATGCCGTTTTTATTTTCGGTTACGGCACGGGATATTACGGCACGACGATAGATAAAAAAATGGAGCTGGATAAAAAAGAGGTTTCCGCCGAGGAGCTTTACGAGACAGGCAGAAAGCTTGTTATCGGCGCGAAAAAAGAGCTGGAAAATATCGATTTTGCGCATGACGGCGGCTCCTATATGCCGTACACATATTTTGAAATGAATAAAAAGCTCAATGCCGCATATAAGACCACCTGCGGGAAATATCCGTTTCTGCATAAGCTCTGTACAAATACAAAACCCATAATGCTCAGCGAGAAAATGACATATACGCATCTCTCGGGTGTTTACTGCTTTTTCACGGGAGAGGCGAATGTAAATACAAATTATCCCGATTATATCGTCGCCACCTCGGCGGCTCATGAAATGGCGCATCAGCGCGGCATAGCCCGCGAGGATGAGGCAAATTTCGCGGCTTTTCTCGTCTGCATCAACAGCGATGACCCATATCTGCGCTACAGCGGATATGTCGATGTTCTGCTCTCGGTGCTGAACAGTCTCGCTTCCGCAGACAAGACCCTTCATGCGCAGCTCTGGGCGATGGTGCCGCAGGAGATTCGCTCGGAATATGCGGCATACAGCACGTTTTTTGAGAAATATCGCGAAAATAAGGTTGCCGAAACAACGGAAAAAATAAACAACACATATATTGAGGATCACGGTCAGCCTGCGGGGACAAAAAGCTATGGGCTCGTGGTAGACCTGACCGTCGCATACTATAAGGCAGAGGCGGCAAAGGCGCAGGCGGCGGAGTGAAACTTACGGAGAAGCCGCACGACGGTAGCCGCGAAAAAGAAAGGAGAGGGAACGCATGGCGGAGAAAAAGCCGATAAAAAGAATACTTTCGGCATTACTGCTTTCGGCAATGCTGTGTACCTGTCTTTTTGCCGTGGGGGACAGTGCACCGAAGACGCTGAATTTCGCCATTGTTGCCGACAGCACTGCAATAAAGGGCTGTGCCTCAGGCGTGTCGGTGCTGGACAGTTATTTTGCCATGGCAAGAAAATACAGCGTGCGCCCTGTCATTTTTATCAAGGCGGACGGGCTTGAATACGGACCTGACCTTGTCTTTGCGCTTTCCAAGCTGAAGGTGCAGGGCTATGAGATATATCCTGCCGCGGAAAATCCCGAGGCGGCATATAAATTCCGCGATTTTATGCGCCATGTGGCAAAGCACGGCGTGCCGTTTGTGCTCACGGCAAATGCGGATGCGGAATTTGAAAATTTCGGGAAGATATATTACAAAACGACGGTGCGCTTTTATGAAGAACTGATTTCGTCCGTGTATTCCGGAGAAAAGGGCTGTACGGCATTGCTTCTTTCGGGAGAGAGCCTCTATGCGGCGGAGCTGATGCTCACCAATAGTAAGGCAAGCGGCACGGTGCCCGCTGATATATACGCACTCGTGAAGCTGAATGCGCAGGAGTGATATTAAAGCTTTCGCCCACCCCATTAAAGTTTCGCTCAAGCCTTTGGGGAGGCTTGCACGAGCCGCCGGTGGCGGCGGTCGCGCTCCGCAGAGCGCGAAAGCTTACATGGCACTTCTTTTTGATAGCTTTTTCTTCGGGCCTGCTCACGCGAAGAAAAAGCGGATGAAAGCCTTCTCCAGTGGGAGAAGGTGTCAGCCACAGGCTGACGGATGAGGTGTTATCTTTAAAATAAAGAAACTTTTTCTTCTCGCGCTTTTGAGTGACCAAAAGCGCGGCAAAAGTCATCAAAGAGAGCTTTCCACTCTCTTTGAAATCTCTCCCCGCGTGCACGAGTTAGTCGCGCGAGCCATGCGTGGCAAGTGCGTGCGGCGTAGGTAGCAGAGCTGAAGTCAGCAGTTTTGCCATTTCCCATGATTTCAGCCATACCACGCGTGCGAACATATCACACGAAAAAGCCGAGCAGATTCGTGCACGC
>ERZ834722.401-NODE-401-length-47838-cov-17.437896_pt1 | contig 47838 bp, 35 predicted proteins | sample MGYA00519576_ERZ834722 | MGnify/ENA primary metagenome ERZ834722 (study PRJEB31850, sample SAMEA3708759) | human gut metagenome | biome: human gut; feature: human-associated habitat; material: faeces | place: China | collected 2014 ...
CAAAGATAAACAATAATATTGGATTGTTAAAAACACAACAATATTATTTGATCCGATTGTTTAATAGCATTGGTTGCCATCTGGCGAACAATGTAAAAAAATGTACACTTCTGCGAAAAAACTTTTATCTGTAAGAGATATAGTAGGATATACTCTTCCGCGGTTACATACTGGCAAACACTGGTATGTAGACTTTTATGCTTATGACCCCATTATTGACGGGCTCCGTCGCAAGAAATATATGCTCGATGGCTACAAGCTAAAGGAGCGTAAGCACATCGCCACCGTGCTCATCACCAACCTCACACAGCAGCTCACAGCCGGCTGGAACCCATTTGTCAATAATGATAAGGCACGTAGCTACACAACATGGGAAGCCGTGGTGAAGCGCTACACCGATTATCTGAAGGTGGCTGAGAAGAAGAGTATGATAAAGTCGAAGACGGCTACTGATTATCGCAGCCGTTTGGCGGTATTGCTCTCATACATCGACGAAGCAAAGACCTGTATAAAGTACGTACACCAGTTTGACCGACTCCTTGTCATTGATTTTCTTGACTACATTGTGTTCGACAAGGAGCGGTCTGCCACGACTCGCAACAACTATCGCACATGGCTGTCAACCTTCGCCACGTGGCTTGTGGATAGGCAGTACATCACTGAGAACTTCGTTGAGAGTATCAAGATGATGAAGGAGACCGAGAAGTTCCGCGACAGCATCAAGCCCGAGGATCTGCGGAGATTGAAGGAGTACACAAAAGAGAAGCGTCCGGCGTTCTACCTCGCTTGCCTGATGGAGTATTACACCTTTATCAGACCGGAAGAACTGCGTCACATCAAGATAGGCGACATATCAATAAAGGAGCAGTGCATAACTATACCTGCAGAGGTAGCGAAGAACGGCAAAGAGCAGGCGGTAGCACTCAACGACACATTACTGAAGGTAATGATCGACCAGGGGATATTCAACCACCCGTCACAAGAATATCTATTCGGCAAGAACCTTCAGCCGAGCCACGAACAGATAGCCGTCAACCGCTTTAGGCAAGAATGGGTACGAGTGAGGAAGGCTCTTGGCTTCCCAAGCTCGTACCAGTTCTATAGCCTGAAGGACTCCGGAATTCGCGACCTCGCCAACGCCGAAGGCATTGTCGTAGCTCGCGACCAAGCGCGACACTCGGACATATCTGTTACCAATAGGTATCTGAAGAGTCCGAAGGTGGCGCACGAGAGTACAAAGCACTTTGTTGGCGACTTATAGTATCTCGTAGAAGTAGCCGGTCTTTATTTGGCTGACGCAACCATCAACGATCTCCACTTCTATTTTCTGACAGACGAAACGTCGATTGTGAAAGATGTATATTTTCGAAGGATCGGGAATATCGTCTGTCAGAAACTTGATGCAGCGCAGGTTATGCGTGTCTATATTTGGGTGAGAGGCATCTTTTCTCAAGTCGTCTGGCGACGAATACTGCAAATGGTGAAGCTGATGCAGATCCATCGATGCCGTCTCCTTCGTCCCAGTCCAGTCTGGATATGCACGATGATCGACAAATGAAACGGGGAAATGGCAATACAAATTCATATCGACGGGCATAAGACCACCCGGCACCTTGATGTCCTCGTACCACCCGCCTTTGCCTTCCATCATAAAGAATTTCTCTGAACTCGTAAAAAAGACACTCATGGTTTTATCTGACTCTACGCTGTTCTCTTCTTGCGTATCTTCGTTCGCATCGCCTTCAATGGCTTCTTGTACTGAAGAATAAGGATCTCCACCTTCGTCTTCATACGAGCCAGACGGCCCTGTATAGTCATCGGTTGCCGACGGGCATACCACATAATGATTACCATCTACGACATCTGTTTTGTGCGACCGTTTCCTTCGGCTAATGCTTGCCGGTGCTATTTTAATCTCAATGGAGTCTGTAGAATCTGCATCGCGTACTATCGGGCTGAAAAAGCCGCATGGTACGAGCGACTCTGTTAGTTTGTCAGAATTCCATTTGTTGGGCCATTTTGCATAAACGAAGTAACCATCGGTTTGTGCGGCAAAAATCGTTTGTCGTTGTTCTTTTAATGGCATGAGCTTTAACGCCGCCCCCATTTCGTCACGATTTTTATAATACTTCGTTGCGTATATATGCAGCACGTTAAGTGGTATGCTATCGCGCCAAGAGCGACTTGTGGTATCATCAAACTTGTATTCAATATTCGAGGCATCAAGCAGATTTGCGCCATCATCATCGAACTCGCAAGTGTACTCATCGAGGCATTCGTAAGCAACAGCTGCGGAGGAATAAAGTTCGTCTACAGGTACGACATTAACAGACTTGTCTGTCTCATTGAACAGAAATCTAACATTCAACAGTTTGCTAAGTTCCTCCAAGAAGGTATAAACCGACCAATGCGGTAAGGCCTCTTTGATCTTAAATGTCGGGTGCGCATTGACAACAAACATCCTGCTAAAATGCGACCTATCGAAATTGAATGTATGGTCGCTATAGCCTTCATGCTCCAAAACCTTCTCCAGTACATATTGCAGGCGTGGCTGTATAGCCAGGCGCACCATTTCAACATACGTTGTAGGATTTCCATTATTAAAATATTCTCCAGTCAAAACACTTCTATGATAGTAGATGTCATTGACGAATCGGCTATTCGCTTCGTCCCAAACAGGATTAAAAACGCCGGAGAAGCATGAAACCGTGGGGCTGTCTTTTAAGTTAATATAAACCATATCTGGCCGGTCTTTTAGGTGTACGGTTTTCTCAAATCGGCTATCGAGACCACGAAGAGTCTCATCACCCTCAAAATAGTCTATATCGTCAATGAAGTGTTTCTCGAAGGCAGAATTATACTTGATACGCGATTTGCCGCCAACAATTTGAAGTTTGACGGTTGTATCGCTAATAGAAGTGACTGTACCCTTGCCTGATATGATAAGCCGGTAATCTGCATATATCTTACAATCATCGAACGACGACATGCGCTTCTTTACATCGAAGCGGTTTACGTGTTTGAAAAGAGTCGCGTTTTGATGTATTGACATCGGGAATGAGATATCATAGGAATACTCGCCCGAATCCTGGACATACGGGTTGTTATACGTTAATTTTATTTTGTCGGAGGTGGACGGGTAGCCCACCTCTCCGTTGATAGTGCAGTGTATCATATTATACTTTTGTGTTATGTATGCGATTTTAATTTTTTATAGTGGTCGAGGTTCTTGGCAATGCCATCATCGCCATCGATGTAACACTTGGCATGTATGCCCTGCGCGAGCACCAGCGATAGTTGGTCGATAACATCGCGAGCTTCGCCGAGGGTAGCATTCAGCTCTGAGTTGTCGGTGTTGACCGTCACCGATGGCGCAGACACCACCGTAGCGCCACCCTGACCGAGCGAGCGCGATATGTCAGCTGCAGTAAGCGAACCGACCGTATTATTGCGCTGCGCCTCGTCGATGAGCTGCAGAGCTGGCAGAACCTGCGGGTTGTTCACCGCATTGTGGTTAGCTACGAACTCGCCCTCGTGCACGATGCCAGCCTTGCGTCGATAGCTTGAACCGCCCGTAAAGCCACCCTCGTAGTAGCCAGCCTCCTGCGCTTGCTGCTGCTTTTTGATAGTGGCTATTTGTAGCATACCTGCAGCAACAGCTGTAGCTGCAGCTATAGGGGCGAGAATATAACCAACGAAAGGAACTTGCGCAGCGGAGCTATAGGCATTGATAGCAGCCATCGCTGTTGATGCAACAGCCTGAGCTAACTGTATAACCATAGCTCGCTTGTTAGCCTTTTTCTTGGCCGCAGCAAGTTCTTTGTCACGTTTCTCTTCAAGTTTTTTTCTCTTTGCAGAGTTGTTGCCTGCAGCTTCTATCTGTTTATCGTAGTTGGCATTGATGCGAGCCGTTTCGAGATCTGAGCACGCTTGCGAGTATGACGATGCAGCCGACAACATGGTGTTTACCGTATTGAACGCCTGCTGCATGATAGCCTTGCGTGCCTCTTCTTTGTTTCGCGCTATCTCCGTCATGCGCTCCTGGAACTGCTCGTAGGTAATGAGCTGTTGCTCGTACATGGTTTGCACAGCTGCCATTTGGCCACTTGCACTGTCGGCGTTGTCATATTGCGCCTCGAGCACCTCCATTTGTGCGTTCTTCTTATCCTCTTCATTTTGGCGTACGGACTCCAGTTCTTTGTCGAGTAGCCACTTCTGTTCATCGTACTCATCGCCTCCGTGCTCCTTAATGATGGCGAGACGGTCTTGGTGATATTGTCTCTCTGCCTCTTTTAGCTTCTCGTTATATTCCTCTTCGGTCAACAACCCTTGTGTGCGTTGCTTGAGAAGAGACATTTGTTCTGCATTGTATGCACGCGTCTTTGCGTCAAGGCTCTCGGTCATCTGTCGCTCCTGAACATCAGCAAGTCGTTTGCTCTCGGCGATAGCTGCATCTACCATCGATTGCTGTGTTTGTGTTGTGTCCTGGTCGTACTTTGTTTGAAGGTCTACAAGCTTAACATAATACTGCTGTTTCTTCTCATACATTCGCTTAGCATACTCGTCTTCGTCTATCTCTTTACGTTCGAGCTGCTGCTTGAGAGCCAGTTCATCGGTGTCAAGCGTATGCTTGAGTGCAGAGCTCTCTTTGTCGTACTTCTCTTTCTTTGGGTCTGTCTTAGTGGTATTGCTGTTGCCACCGCCATTACCGCCATTACCGCCATTACCACCGCCATTGCCGCCATTGCCACCATTGCCACCATTGCCACTGCCGTTGCCACCGCCATTTATGGTTAGATCGGCGAACGCTTTGCGTAAGCCATCGTCGGAATTTATGAGCTTGGCAAGTTCGCGATCTTCGGCATCCAAGATACGTAAACCGCTTTGTGCCGCCTTGAGGGCCTTTTCATGTACAGCGCGTTCGTCAAGTTTCTTTTGCAGTAGTCTATTACCATCTAACTCTTTGGCATCACCAGTAAGTTCGTCGACATACATATAAGTACCGTATGAACGATAGGCTTTAGGATGAGACCCAATCTCTGCATTAACATGCTTAATATTATTCACCTTGCGTCTCACCGTCTGTTTTAGCTCAAGTCTTTTCTTTGCTATTTCTTTCTTCTGCTCGTAGATGGCTTCTGCCATAGCTGCCTGGTCAAGCTTTTTTATGTAATCATTGATGGCATTTGTATTCTCATTAAAAAGTTTGCCTTCTTTGGAGATTGAAGCATGGTAGTCCGGAATTATTTTTTGCAGTTCGGCAATAGCACTCCTTCGCTCTCCGATAGAGAATGCGTTTGAACGGATTATCTTGGTAAGCTGCTGCACGCGTGTCTTCTCGTCGATGTAGCTCTCCGCTACTCGCTTATTAATGGCTTCCTGCTGCTTTTTTATTGCGTTGGCTTCTTTAACGCTTTGTAGGTTGTCATGTATAGCCTTTTTGTGCGCTTGCCAAGCTTTAACCGCTGAATACACTGCAACACCAACAACGGTAAGAACCGTGGCAAGGGCTGCCCATGGGTTGGTGATACTCGCAAGTTTTGCCTTCTCCATAGCCAGCCGGTACGCTTCTACACCATATCTTAATCTCTTATACGTTAGCTCAAGTGCCAAAAGAGCGGATCTAAGGAGTCTTGTAGAAGCTGTTAATGCAACATTTAGGACTTTGCTTGTATTTCGTATTACCAGCCATGCTTTCTCTTTTATCATCGTGGCAGTGAGGACGTTGTTATAAACCAGCATGGTTGTTGCGAGTGCAGCCAAAACAACGATGTGTTTCGATACGTATTCTATAAGAACGTACAAGTTTTTTATGCCCATTGAAGTCAGAGATACGCTATATTTAGCAATGGGCATCAGTTTTTCGCCGAGTTCGATGCACATGTCATCAAATTGTTTTTTCGCTTTATCGAGACCTGCCTGCACAGTGTTGTTCTGCACATTGAACTCATTGAGAACGCTTGTACCATCTTTGTATGACTGCGTAGCTGTAGCTTGTGCCTCTCGCACTTGATCAAGGTTAGAAGCCACTGATGATAGAACGCCTACAGCACGTGTACCCTCAAGCCCCATTTGCGAGAACATTGGTGCCAATTGGTCGAAGCCACCGCGATTAGACATTGCCTGCAGGAACTCTAATAATGCGCCATTCGCATCTGTCTTCAGCATGGTCGTGAATGTGCTCACCTCTACGCCAGCCAACTTTGCAAACTTCATCGGCTCCTGGAACATCTTAGTGATAAGTTGTGAGAAGACGGTAGAAGATGTCGCTTCGTCTTGCATATTTTGGTCGAGTGCCGAAGCAAGACCCATGATTTGCGCTTGTGTCATGCCTGCCTGACGGGCAACACCAGACAAGTCGGCAGTGAAGTCAACGATGTAACCGGCATTAGCTGAAGACGACTGCGCAAGATCGTTGACAGCAGAACCCGTGGCAAGCATAGCACCACGCAAGCCCTTCGTCTTGTCCTCGCCAAACATCTGCGCCAACTTGCCAATTTTTTCAACAGCGTCATCGCCGAGGTCGTCGCCAAGTGCTACATTGATTTTGTCACCACCATCGACAAACTCCTCTACCATTTCTCTATTGGTGATGCTAAGCCTACCTGCATCTTGAGCAAGTCTGTTCAGTTCACCGCGCGCTGTACGGGTGTTCATCTTCTTAAAACTCTCGTTCATCTCTTCAACCTCCTCGATGGCTTGCCCCGTATACTTAGTGACGTTGAACATCTCCTGGTTCATCGCGGCGTATTTATTGGTGCAGTCGCGTACAGTCGCAGATAAGCCAGTGACAGCTGCAAGGCCTTGAGTGATGGCACCCCAATTGGTGTTAAAGATATTGACGAATTTCGACCACTTGCTTTTTGTCAAATCTTGCTCAGCACCGACGGCTGCTATTTCTTTTTTCAGCAATTTCGCCTTTTCTGTCAGCTCGTGATACTCTTCGGTGCCTCGATGCGTATTGGCGAGTTGCTCGTTTACGAGTTTAAGCGATGTCTCCAATTCAAGCGCAGTCGAACCACTGATGTTTTTTAGAGTACGGTCTATCAGAGCGTTCTCCTGCTCAAAATTCTCAGCTCGCCGTGTTGCTTCAGCTATAGCCGTATTGTATTGGCTGAGAGTAGCCGATATAGGCTGCTTTAGTTCGTTAATGCGTGCCTTACATCTCTCAAGGTGTTCTTCAAGTCGCTTGTAGTCCTCAGGATTTGTTGCCGACTTCATCTGCTGCTTGAGCACACGTGATACCTTTTCGATCTCACCGATAGAAGCCGTCGAAAGATTTTGAAGCGTATTTATTGTATCGCTAACCCTCGATCTGTACGCATTTACATGATCTTCTGCTTTTCGTATCTCTTTATTTATCTGCTTGATATCATTTACGGACGTGCCGGAATCTTTGAGAGCTTCGGCTTTCTTCTGCTTTAGATCGTCGAGGTTTTTCTTTAGTGCTGCCATCTCGTCCTTTGCTTGTTGTGCATTAAGCGTGACGATGGTCTCGAAAGTTTGAGTTGTTGCCATAAAAAATGCTACTTTTGGTTTGTGAACCAAAAGTAGCATTTATATAAGCCCTGAAAAAATACGATATTATAGTTTGTCTTTATCAGTTTCTTTTTTTTCTTCTTTTGCAAAGCCCATAAGCTCCATCCATATACGGTGTTCTTCTTTTCGCTTTGCAGCCCTGGCAGCCATTTCTTGTTCTAATTTGCGTCTTTTTTCTCTCATTCTTTTTATTTTTTCATCGTGACTCAACGATGAAGAATAGCCGTTATTTCTTTCGGCTAAAAGTACAAGAAGGACTGATACTATCCAGCTGAAAATAAGTATTGCTAACATATTGCAGACGAATTAATTGGTTATACCGCAAATATACGCAAAATATTCGAAATACATTCAAATCCCAGTCCCTAATTTGTCAGCATATGTCGATACTCTTGAAAATTCAAGCATGTATCGCCGCACCTCCATTAACCATTTGTCTATACGTACTACTTGTTCAGACTCCTCGCCAAAGCGTTTTACAGCCTTTTTGCGTAGACGGTACAGATATTCAAGGCGCTTCTCCATACGTCGCGATTCGCGGTCGGCAACACGTATAAGCCATAATTTATGCTTTGTAAATGCAAGTGATTCCTTGGCGTCTTCGAGTTCTTGTTTAGCTTTTTCTGGATTTAAAGAATGCGAGACACCATTCTTCGCCTCCTTTATTATAAAGCAAAAGATTATTATCACGAATAAAATCCAAAAACTTTCGGGAAGAGTTATCATATAGCAGGCGATGGATTAAGTATTGTTATTCGGGTAAAAAGAGGTGAAGAGGTGAAGGGGTGTTGAGGGGTGTTGAGGGGTGTTGAGGGGTGTTGAGGGGTGTTACAGTTGTTTGGCTACGATTGCTCTTGCCTTGGCTATAGCTTTGTTGAGAGCAGTTTGTGCTTTCTGCTTCATTGCATCGCTCTTGGCATTCTGCACATTGTCGTAGAGCTGCCATAGCTTCAACTTAGCTGTTGCCTCTTTAGATGCCTTTGTGAAGGCTTGGGCGATAGCTTCTGCTGCTGCCTCTTCCTCGGGCGAAGCATAGGCGTGGCGGTAGCCTTGGTACTTGTTCCATAGTCCGCGAGTGAAGTCGGGGAAGGTGACTGGAGCGCAATCGTTGTCCATTGACAATGCGCTGAGTTCGGCGATGGCGCACCACTCTGCCAAGTCGTACACGTCCATGTCGAGCGGCAGTCCGTTTTGCAGGCAGTAGACGAGACGTGCAGTCATAATGAAGTCCATGCCGCCATGTCCTCCAACCTCTTTTGCCAGTTTACCGAACTTCTTCAGAATTGGGTGTTCGTACTTCTCTTCGAGTGCTTTTCTTTCGGCTTCTGGCATGAAGCTATGTGTAGAGAGGTTGTCCACCTGTGGTTGCACACCGCTTGCAGTGAGCTGCTTGCTGTCCAAAGCGTATCCTTCGATGGGGTATTTGTTGGCGAAGCCACGTGAGCCAGTTAGCTGATAGAGTCGATTGTAGGGTTGAGGGTTCATCACATCGTGTTGCAGCTCTATAACCTTTTGATTTGCGGTGCGGATAAGTGTTGTTGTGTGGTCGCCGTTGCGGAAGTCGTTGCACGGCTTACCCGTTTTCGCCTCCACCAACTCCTTGCCGTGTACGCTCTTTGTGTCCATTGCCACGAGTAGTGCCATGCGGTCGCCACGATGAATGTCGAGTGCCTGCGCTACTGGTCCTAAGCCATGCGTAGCGTATATGTCGCCACGATTTTCGCGATTGTATTTTAGTCGCCATCCCAGTTGTTCGGGGTCGGAACCGTTTGGGTTTTTCCAGTAATAGTCCCAGAACTCGTCGAGATTGTGGATGTATGCTCCTTGTGCACGTATTATCTCTCCGAATACACCATGTTGCGCCATGTTCAGCGTTCGCATTTCGAACCAGTCGTAGCAGCAGTTTTCAAGAATCATGCAGTTGAGCTGTTTCTGCTCGGCGAGATTTACCAGTTCCCAACATTCTTCCAAGTTCATAGCCGATGGCACCTCGTCAGCCACATTCTTGCCGTTTTCGAGAGCGCACTTTGCTACAATGGCGTGGTGGTCCCAGTCGGTAGCGATGTACACGAGGTCGATATCGTTGCGTCTGCATAACTCCTCGTATCCCTTTTCGCCCGAATATACAGCAGCTGGAGGCAGTCCGTGTTTGCGTAGTGTTGCGTTCTGTCGCTCGGCACGGTCGTGTTCATAGTCGCATAGTGCTACAATCTCTACGCCAGGGATGAGTGCGAAGTCAGCCACAGCACTTGGTCCGCGCATACCCAGACCGACGAAGCCCACACGTACAGTCTTCATCTTCGGCAGAGCTAACTGTAGCACGTCCTTCTGTCCGGCAGGTCGTTCGGGCGACTCAATCACGATTTTACCTTATCCCACTGCCATTTGGTTGATGGTGAGAGCGATTGTGCGTCGGTTTGCATAGTGCCAAACGACATGATTGCGGCGAAAGCCATACTGAGTATGGTGGTGTGTTTGTTTAGCGTCATATTATGATATAGGTTTTAGTTGTTTTTATGCAAAGAAAGTGCAAATCGGGTGCAATCAAGTTTGCTTGAATTGCCGAGATGCAGCCTTTCTTATGCAAAGATATGAAAATCTTTTAAACCTTCAAAGTATAACTTCTTTTATTTTAAGTCTGACGTACAATAGTGTTGTTGTAGGTTTTGGGCGGTCTGCATCGACCGACGCGGATGTCTGCATCGACCGACGCGGATGTCTGCATCGACCGGCGCGGATGTCTGCATCGACCGGCGCGGATGTCTGCATCGACCGACGCGGATGTGGATATAAATGAAGAAATGCGGTATAAGTGAGCATATTAACGCCCATTTATTTGCTTTTTTGAAAATATTGCAGTACTTTTGCACATTGTTAGAGGGTGTGTGCAAATGCAACTCTCGTCCATTAAAGAGTGCTGCAACGCTCTGCTTATTCGTTTAAAATAAACAGGAAAGGGGTAATCTCAATATGTCAATATCCAAGACACGTCAGAAACTCATAGATATTGCGCGACAGCTGTTTGCAAAGAACGGCGTAGCGAACACCACGATGAACGACATCGCCGTGGCATCGGGCAAAGGTCGTCGCACGTTGTACACCTATTTCAATAGCAAGGAGGAGGTGTATTCGGCTGTGATAGAGTCGGAATTGGAGCGCTTGAGCGACAAACTCGACGAGGTGGCTGCTATGAAGATGCGTCCGTTGGACAAGGTGATAGCGCTTATCTACACCCATCTGATCATGATTAGAGAGACGGTAGTGCGCAATGGCAATCTGCGTGCCGAGTTCTTCCGCAATATTTGGATGGTGGAGAAGGTGCGCAAAAAGTTTGACGACTATGAGATAGATCTCTTTCGTAAGGTTTATCAGGAGGGCAAGGCGGACGGCGAGTTTGATATCGACGACGTAAACCTCGTAGCTGATATCACTCACTATTGTATAAAGGGTCTTGAGGTGCCGTTCATCTACGGACGCATCGGTCACGGACTCACCGAGGAAGCCAGCAAGCCGCTCGTGGCAAAGGTGGTGTACGGTGCGCTCGGAAAGAAATTGAACAATTAGAAACGTTTATATATTTAATAATTTAAGAAATGGGATTATTAACAGGTAAGACTGCCCTCGTCACGGGAGCAGCCCGCGGCATCGGAAAGGCTGTCGCTATGAAGTTCGCCTCTGAAGGCGCAAACATCGCATTCACCGACCTCGTGCTCAACGACGACATGGCTGCCGGACTTGAGGCTACACGTAAGGAGATTGAGGCTTTGGGCGTTACTTGTCGTGCATACGCAGGCAATGCTGCCGATTTTGAGGAGACAGAGAAAGTTGTAAAGCAGATACATGCCGACTTCGGTTCTATCGACGTGTTGGTGAACAACGCTGGTATCACAAAGGACGGACTGATGCTCCGTATGTCTGAGGCTCAGTGGGACGCAGTGCTCAACGTAAACCTCAAGTCAGCGTTCAACTTCATCCACGCTTGTGCGCCGATCATGCTTCGTCAGCGTAGCGGTTCAATCATCAATATGTCGTCAGTAGTAGGCGTTCATGGCAATGCTGGCCAGTGCAACTACTCGGCTTCTAAGGCAGGTATGATTGGCTTGGCAAAGTCAATCGCTCAGGAGCTTGGTCCGAAGGGCGTGCGCGCTAACGCTATCGCTCCTGGTTTCATCGAGACACCAATGACAGCACAGCTTCCAGAGGACGTACGCAAGGACTGGATGAAGAAGATTCCATTGCGTCGCGGAGGTCAGACAGAAGACATCGCAAACGTATGCGTATTCCTCGCTTCTGATATGTCTTCATACGTAAGCGGACAGGTTATTCAGGTAGATGGTGGCATGAACATGTAATTCTGTCTACAAGCAGATTTTTTACGATAATGAGGGTGTTTCAAAACTGAAATTATCGGGAGCCCCAACTTCCATAACTTCTATTTTGATACACCCTCTTTGTGTTTTTATTAACTGGCAAACAATGAAAGTAGTCTACGAAGACAACCACATAATCATAGTCAACAAGTGTAGCGGCGAAATCGTTCAAGGCGACAAAACCGGCGATAAACCGCTCTCAGACATCGTGAAGGAGTATATCAAAGAGAAGTACAACAAACCTGGCAACGTGTTCCTCGGTGTTGTGCATCGTCTTGACCGCCCCGTGAGCGGACTTGTTGTCTTCGCCAAGACCTCTAAAGCACTCTCGCGACTGAACGACATGTTCCGCACGGGCGATGTCCACAAAACGTATTGGGCTATAACGAAGCGCAGTGATATTGCCCCAGAGGGAACGCTAACCGACTGGCTCACACGCAACGAACGCCAAAACAAAAGCTACGCCCACTCCAAGGAGGTGCCAGGTGCGAAGAAGGCAGTTCTGAAGTATAAGGTGCACTCCGTGTCGGACAACTATATGCTGCTTGAGATTACACTACTCACGGGTAGACATCACCAGATACGCTGCCAACTGGCGCACATGGGATGCCCAATAAAGGGCGACCTGAAGTATGGAGCACCACGCAGCAACCCCGACGGAAGCATCTCGCTCCACTCACGTCGCGTAGAGTTCGTACACCCCGTATCGAAAGAACCAATTTGCGTTGAGGCTGAAGTGCCGGCAGACAGACTTTGGCAACTTTTAAAAGTAAAAAAGTAAAAGAGTAAAAGAGCCCCTCCCAACCCTCCCCGTCGTGGAGGGCTTAGAAGGCATAAAGAGGCTTAGTTCGGCTTAAACGCCACCCTCCAAGAGGCTTAGTTCGGCTTAAACGCCACCTTCCAAGAGGCTTAGTTCGGCTTAAACGCCACCCTCCAAGAGGTCTGGTTCGGCTTAAACGCCTTAAGAAGGCTTACCCTTTTCCCCTTCCTAAAAGTCTGCTTAATCAGAAGGCTGCGTAGGTATGGCAAGATGCCATACCCTCCTAAATACCTCGAACATAACGAACTGCAATATAAAATAGAACGAAGATGAAGCCTATATATAAACGAAGTTTAAAGGTTGCGGCAGCCATTCTTGCCACGCCGATAGTGCTCCTCGTGCTGTTGGCTGTGCTGCTCTACATACCGCCCGTGCAGAATTGGGTGGTAAAGAAGGCTGCTGCTTATGCTTCAGAGTCTACCGGCATGAGTGTGTCGGTGGAGCGTGTGCGCCTTAGCTTCCCACTCGACCTAAGCGTGCAAGGGCTTCTTGCTACGCAGCCTAACGACTCGCTGCATAATAATATTGATACTATCGCTGCTGCCGACGAACTGATTGTTGGTGTGAAACTCATGCCGCTATTTGCAGGCAATGTGGAAGTTACCGACTTAGATTTCCGCCACGTGAATATCAATACAGCGCAACTCGTGCCCTCAGCACGAGTGAAAGGTGGAGTAGGGCGTTTAAAGGTAGAACCGAGTAAGGTGGCACTTACTAAGGAGACCGTAGACCTTGGACCAGTACTTCTCACCGATGCAAATCTTGATATTGCGCTCAGCGACACTGTGCCCGAGGACACAACCGAAACCGAAAACAACTGGCAGATAGCCTTCACCCACTTGTCGGTGAAGCGTTCAGCCGTCAAGATACACATGCCCGGCGACACCCTTGCTATCGGTGTCGGACTCGCTGATGTCAGTGCTGCAAATGGCGACATCAATCTTGGTACGGGCGTTTACAAGGTCGGCACGTTCGATTGGCGTGACGGCTTTGTGACATACGACAACAACTTTGCCCTGCGACAGAAAGGGCTTGATGTCAACCACATCGAGCTTAAAGGTGTGTCGTTGCGCATCGACTCGTTGCGTTTTGCACAAGAAGGTACTCAGCTTCAGCTTGCACTCAACCGTTGCGCCTTTCGTGAGCAGAGCGGCATAAGTGTGACCAGTGCTAAGGGACATGTGAGCCTTGACACGGCACACATCTCGCTGCCCGACTTCCGCCTTACCACGCCCGTGTCGTGGCTTAAAGCGAATGCCGATATGGACTTCTCTACCTTTGCCGACACCAACCCTGGTGTGATGCGTCTGTATCTTGATGCTTCCGTAGGTAAGTCGGACATACTGCAAGTGCTCGGTATGATGCCTCTGCAGTTTATCCTGCGTCTGCCAGAGCAACCGCTCTCCCTTCATGCCGACATCAATGGCAATATGCAGAACCTCAACATTCGTGAGGTGTCTGCCAAACTGCCAACGGCGTTCAACATAAAAGCCGAAGGCAAGGCTGGCAATCTAACCGACGTAGACCACCTTACAGCCAACATAAACCTCGACGCGCGTGCCGACAACATCAGCTTCCTGCTGCCTATGATTGGCTTGAATGCTAATTCGTCAGTGTGCATACCCAATGGCATAACGTTCAAAGGCAATTGCCGAGCGAACGGACCGCAGTACGCTACCGATTTCGTTGCTACTCAAGGCGGTGGTTCGCTACGCGGTAGGGGCTCGTTCAATATGCGTTCGTTGGCTTATCGTGCCAATATGGAAGCACACGCATTGCCACTTCAGAACTTCCTGCCGGGTATGGGGTTGCATCCGTTCAGCGGTGAACTCGTGGCTGATGGTGCAGGCTTCGATTTTCTTTCGTCAAAGACACATCTCGATGCACGTGTGAAGGTGAACAACTTCAAATACACCGATTATGACCTCTCGAACATAAACCTAAAGGCAGAGGTGCACAATGGTGTGGGAAGGGCACTGCTCGATAGTCGCACACCGCTGCTCAATGGCATTATCGACCTACGTACGCTCCTCGACAATCGTCGCATAGATGCCAACGTAATATGCAATCTGCTCTACGCCGACTTCTACAAACTAGGTCTTACCGAGCGACCACTCAAAACGTCGATGACAGCACATTTGGACGTGAAGTCGGATTTGAAGGCGACGCACAGTATGCAGGGCGTTGTCGGCAATATCGTGCTGCGCGACTCGGCTGCTACATATCGACCTGAAAACATTCTGATAGACATATTCACACGTAGCGACTCAACACATGCCAATGTGGCGTGTGGCGACTTCGTGTTGCGTGTTGATGGTGCAGGTTCAGTGGAGCACATACTCGACAACTTTAATGAGGTGAACATAGAGGCTGAGAAGCAGCGCAAGGAACGCTACATCGACCAGTTGCGTCTGCGCGAACGCTTGCCCGACCTTTCTGTCTACTTCAATGCCGGCAAGGAGAACATCCTCTCGCGCACTGCTCGACGTTTCGGCTACGAGTTCCGCGATGCTTATATTAATATGAACACGTCGCCCGTGCAGGGCATCAATGGTAATGTGCGCATCGACTCGCTCGTGACTGCAGGCATACAACTCGATACAATACGCGTCAACATCAGTTCCGACTCGACGAAGACGCTCTTCGATGGACAGATACGTAACAACCGCTATAACAAGCAATACGTGTTCAACGCCCTTTTCCGTGGCGCATTCTATCAACAGTCGCTCTTCTTCGGCACACGCATCTACGACGATCGCAACCGTCTTGGTGTGGCTCTTGGTGTGAAAGCAGACATGGAGCAGAACGGTATACGAGTGTCGCTCGGCGGTATCGACCCCGTGTTTGGCTACAAGAAGTTTAAGGTGAACAAGGGCAACTACGTGTTCTTTGCCGACGACGACCGCATTTCGGCTGATATGAGGTTGCTGGCTGATGACGGTATGGGTGTGAAGGTGTTTAGCAACGATAGCACCGAAGCCTTGCAAGACCTCACTATCGGCCTCACTCGCTTCGACCTTGCTAAAGTGCTATCCGTTATACCGTATGCACCGAACGTGTCGGGTGTGATGAATGGCGACTTCCACTACATCAATAGCGAAAGCGATATGTCGGTGTCATCATCTGTGCGTGTTGACAATTTGTCTTACGATGGTTGTAAAATTGGTAATGTGGCGAGCGAGTTTATCTACATGCCACGCGACGAAGGTAATGAGCATTGTGTTGACGGCACGCTATCGATAGACGACCAGGAGGTGTGCACGCTAAGCGGTACGTACATCACAAGTGGTTTCGGACATCTTAATGCCGACATTGAGTTGCAGCGCACACCATTATTGATGCTCAACGGCTTCATCCCCGACCGCCTACTCAATTTTGGTGGATATGCCGTCGGACATGTAAAAGTGGACGGACAACTCGACCGCCTCGACGTAGATGGCGAGCTGATGTTCGAGTCGGCGTATATAGCGAGCGAGCCTTACGGCGTGAAGATGCGCTTGTGCGAAGACCCAGTGACGATAACCGACAGCAAGATGAAGTTTGAGAACTTCCAGCTCTTCGCACGCAATGGTAATCCACTGACGCTCTACGGCAATGTCGACTTCAGCAATATGTCGAACATGACGATGTATATGCGTATGCGTGCAAACAACTACCTACTCATCGACTCGAAGGAGAAGGCACGCTCAGAAGCCTTCGGCAAGGCGTATGTCAACTTCCTCGGTCTTGCCGATGGTCCGCTTGATGCCTTGCGCTTCCGCGGTCGTCTTGACGTGCTCGGTTCGTCGGACATCACATACATACTGCGCGACTCTCCGCTCACCACCGACAACCAACTCGACGGACTTGTGAAGTTTGTCAACTTCAAGAACCCTGATGACGTGAAGGTGGAGCGTCCACCGCTTAGCGGCTTGACGATGGACCTCACGGTTAGCATCGACGAGGGTGCGCACGTGCTCTGCGCCCTGAACGCTACAAAGTCGAACTATGTGGACATTGTAGGCGGAGGCGAGCTGCGCATGAAATACACCGAAGTGGACGGACTCGGACTCTACGGTCGCTACACGATAGGACAGGGTGAGATGAAGTATTCGTTGCCCGTTATCCCGCTAAAGACGTTCACGATAAAGGATGGTAGCTACGTAGAGTTTATGGGCGATGCTATGAACCCGCGTCTGAACATCACGGCGACGGAGGAGAACAAGACTACCGTCACCAATGAGGCTGGCGTAGGTCGTAGCGTGACGTTCGAGTGTGGCGTGGAGATAACGAAGACACTCAACGATATGGGCTTACAGTTCACCATCGATGCCCCCGACGACCAGGAGATACACAACGAGCTGATGACGCAGTCGGTAGAGAACCGTGGCAAGCTCGCTGTGACGATGCTCACCACGGGTATGTATCTCTCCGACAACAGTATGGGTTCGTTCAATATGAACAGCGCGCTCAGCTCGTTCCTCAGCTCTCAGATCAGTGCCATCTCGGGCAGCGCACTGCGTACGCTCGACCTCTCGTTCGGCATGGACAACACGCAGCTTGGCTCTGGTGCGGTGCACACCGACTACTCGTTCAAGTTCTCGAAGCGCTTCCTCAACAACCGTCTGCGCATCGTGATTGGTGGAAAGGTGTCGAGTGGTGCCGAGATAGAGAATCAGAACGACACGTTCTTTGACAATGTGGCATTAGAGTATCGTCTCTCGCCAAAGTCGAATAAGTATCTGAAGCTTTTCTACGACCGTGCCACTTACGATTGGCTTGAGGGCTACGTCGGTCAGTTCGGTGGCGGTTTCATCTGGCGTCGCAAGTTGCAGAGCCTGAAGGATATATTCCGTCTCAAGCGCATTGACAACAACGACTATATGATGCTGCAAAACGGCAATAAAACCTCGTTGCAGCAGAAGAAGGATACAACGGCTGTGCAGAATACTGACACTACCAGTGTTAAAAAGTAAAGATATATGAAGAATACGTTATATATAATAATATGTGTAATGGTGCTTGTCGGTTGCTCGTCGACAAGTTCTGTACCCGAGGATGACAAGCTGTTCACGGGCTTACGCAAGACCGAATACGAGAACTATGTGGCTTGCGACCACTTCTACTCTACACAGGAGGAAGTGGAGGCGGCACTCGCCACTACCCCTAACGGTGCACTCTTCGATAGTCCGTACCACCGTATGCCTCCTTACCGTTTGTGGATATACAATGCGTTTCAGCATTCGCGTGGCGGTTTGGGCAAGTGGATACGTACAACGTTCGGTAAGCCACCAGTGCTGCTTAGTGCTGTCAATCCTGCGCTACACTCACAAGTGGTGAAGGAGCTGCTGCGAGCGCGTGGCTACTTCAGCGGATACGTCAACTACGACGTGCTGACATCCGACAGCTCGCGAACGGCAAAGGTGAAGTACAACGTCAACTTCGGCGACCTCTACACTATCGACACGCTCACGTACACCAACTTCCCCGAAGAAGCGCAAAAGATAATTGAGGAGAACGCTTCAAAATCGCTCGTAAAGAAAGACGCACCGTTCGATGTGACGGTGCTCGAAGCCGAGCGCACTCGTATCTCTACGCTCCTGCGCAACAAGGGCTTCTTCTATTATCAGCCGAGCTATGCTACATACCTCGCCGACACCATTGCCGAACCTGGCGAGGTGAGCGTGCGTCTGCATTACGCCGACAGCCTTCCTGACGAAGTGGGACGCAAGTGGTACATCGGTCACGTCAATCTCGAGATGCGCAAGCAGTCGGCGTTGGAGCAACTGCGCGACACCACTCACCGTCGCAACTATACCATCGTCTATAATGGCAAGCGCGAACCGATGCGTCGTAGTGTGATTACGCGCGATATGCGAATACGCCCTGGCAGAATGTACAGCTACGATGCTTATCAGCAAACCATCAATACGCTCACCGCGAAGGGCCTCTTCTCGCGTGTAGACCTCTCGTTCGCTCCGCGCGACACCTCCAAGACGTGTGACACGCTTGATATCACGCTCAACTGCGTGTTCGACAAGCCCTACGATGTCTATCTCGAAGGCAATCTCGTAGGTAAGACAACCGGACGTGTGGGCCCCGGGCTGAACCTTGGTTTCGTTAAGCGCAACGCCTTCCGTGGTGGCGAGAAGCTTACCGTCAATCTCAAAGGCTCCTACGAGTGGCAGACAGGACACCAAGCCGACGGATCAAGTTCGAAGTTCAACTCATACGAATATGGTGCAGACGTGTCGGTGGAGATGCCTCGACTGATGTTTTTGAATAGTCTCACACGTCGTTTGCGCCGTATGCGCCGTGCAAAGGGAAAGCACGTCTACATACGTTATGCCCCACCGACAACGCTTATAAAGGGTTCGTTCGATGTGCTTAACCGTTCGGGTTTCTTCCAGCGCCATATCGTCTCGGGCGAACTGACGTACAAGACCCACTCACGAGTGCTTGTGCATCATCAGTTCTCGCCACTCATCATTCAGTACGAATACATGAAGCACATGACACCGGCTTTCACCGAACTGGTGAACAAGAGTCCGTATCTGCTTGTGGCGATGAGCGACCAGTTTGTGCCTAAGATGCGCTACTCGTTCTCGTACCAGTCGCCAGCCCGACTTCATAACCCAATCTTCTGGCAGGTGACGCTGAGCGAGGCTGCCAACCTTCTTTCGCTTGGTTATATGGCGTTCGGCGAGAAGTGGACTGATAAGGAGAAAACAATGTTCAAGAACCCGTATGCGCAGTTCCTGAAGGTGGAGACCGACTATAGCAAGACGTGGCAGCTGACCGAACATAGTAAGCTCGTCGGACACGTTAATATGGGCGTGGTATGGGCATACGGCAACGCTATCAGTGCGCCCTACAGCGAGCAGTTCTACGTAGGTGGTGCCAATAGCATCCGTGCGTTCAACGTGCGCAGCATCGGTCCGGGTCGCTATCACGCCAAGACATCCTACCTCTCGTATCTCGACCAGACTGGCGACATGAAGCTGCAAGCCAACCTCGAGTATCGTCCGCGTCTCTTCGGCAACCTCTATGGTGCGCTGTTCCTCGATGCAGGCAACGTGTGGACACTACGCAGCGACAGCGACCGTCCAGGTGCTGTGTTCAAACCGAAGAATATACTTAAGGAGATGGCACTCGGCACGGGCGTCGGCATCCGCTATGACCTCGACTTCTTCGTGCTACGTCTCGATTGGGGCATAGGTCTACACCTGCCATATAAGAACGGCTTTTACAATTTCGACCGTTTTAAGGACAGTCAGAGCTTGCACTTCGCAATCGGCTATCCGTTCTAAACGCAATAAAGGGCAGACTCCACAAAGAGCCTGCCCTTTATTGCGTATTAATTATTAATTGAGAGTTCTTATTCTGCCGAGAAGTCGGCTACCATTTTTCTGTACATGCTATACGCTCTTGAGCGCGAGATATATCCCGTTAGATGTCCTGATACGTTCACCACGGGCATGTAGCGCGTGCCTTTGAGGTCGAACTTGCGCATCACCTCCTCCATTGAATCGCTCTCGCCAACCTGCGCAGCGATGGGGAGCATCAGCTGTTGTACGGTGAGCTTGTTGTAGAGTTCTGCGCGGAACATGATGTGGCGTATCTTCGTGATGTCAATCTCGCCAAGCACCGAACCGGCGTTGTCGAGCACCGGTATGAACGACGTGTGGCTCTTCGATATAGCGTTCACCAGTTTGCCTAATGGCATATCGGGTGTTACGGCTGTGAAGTCGCGTTCTATCACGCTGTCCATCGTCATCAGCGTGAGCACCGAGCGGTCGGTGTGGTGAGTGACCAACTTACCCTCGCGTGCCAGACGCATGGCGTAGATGCTGTGAGGCTCGAAGATGCTGATAGTCATCACCGACACGATGCTCACAATCATCAGTGGCATGAACATGTCGTAGCCGTTCGTAATCTCGGCGATGAGGAAGATACCCGTCAGCGGGGCGTGCATCACACCAGCCATCACGCCAGCCATGCCGAGCAGCGTGTAGTTCTTCTCAGGTATATATATGCCCACCTGATACATGTTCCACAGACGTGAGAAGAGGAACCCCGTGAAAGCTCCCACGAAGAGCGACGGGGCGAACGTACCGCCGCAACCGCCACCGCCGTTTGTGGCTGCCGTAGCGAATGTCTTTGTCAGTATGACCAGCGCAATGAACAGTATGAGCCACTTGCCGTTGCCCGAGAACATAGAGTTGTGCAGCAGTTCGTTCCAGTCGGCTTCGCTCGTGCCGTTCAGCAGTACGTTGATAGCCGAGTATCCCTCGCCGTAGAGCACGGGGAAGACGAAGATGAGCGAGCTGAGCAGTACACCGCCCAACGCCAACTTAGCCCAGCGGTGTTGCTTCAACTTGCCGAACATGCCCTCGCACACCGACATTGAGCGTATGAAGTAGATGCTCACCAGTCCGCAGGCGATACCGAGTATGATGCACGCCGGCACACGCTCCACGCCCCACATGCTGTCCAGATGAAAACTGAACAGCGACGCGCTTCCCATGAATATATATGTGAAGCACGTTGCCGTGACCGCAGCCGTGAGTATAGGCAGCAGCGATGCCATACTTAGGTCTACCATCAGCACCTCAAGCGTGAACACCAGTCCGGCTATCGGAGCCTTGAAGATGCCGGCGATGGCAGCGGCAGCACCGCAACCCACTAACAGAATCAGCTTCTTCTTGTCCATGCCGAACAGTCTGCCGAGGTTCGAGCCGATGGCAGAACCAGTCAGCACAATCGGAGCCTCGGCACCCACCGATCCGCCGAAGCCGATGGTGATAGCCGATGCCACCACCGATGTCCAGCAGTTGTGCGCCTTCAGTCGCGACTGCTTCGAGGATATGGCGTAGAGTATTCGCGTGATACCATGCGATATGTTGTCCTTCACCACATAGCGCACGAAGAGCGACGTTAGGAATATGCCCACAACCGGGAACATCAGGTAGAGCCAGTTGAACGTGTCGGCATGAAACCTCGATGTCAGCAGATGCTGTATGATGTGAATTATCGAGTGGAGCACGTAGGCAGCCACCGACGCAAAGAATCCGATGCAGAGGGCGAGGATGATAGTCGCCTGACGGTCGGAAAGATGCTTCGTGCGCCAAGCGTACAGCCTTTCTTCCAGCGTTGCGCCTTTCTTTTCAATCGCAGTCTCTTCCATTTACTTGCGTATGATGGTTACCCGTCCGTCCTTAGTCAGTTTGATGATGCTGCTCGGCGTGTGCGGCTGGTGCTCCTGGCGGCGTGTCCAGCACACATAGTCCACAGCTTCCAGTATCTCCGGTGCGATGTCGCGGTAGTTCTGAGCCGTAGGCTCACCGCTTATGTTCGCACTTGTGCTCACGATAGCCTTCTGGAAGCGGTAGCAAAGCTCCTTCGAGAACGGCTCCTTCGTCACGCGCAGAGCGATGCTGCCATCCTCCGCGATGAGGTTCGGGGCGAGGTTCACAGCGCCGTCCAGCACCACCGTTGTCGGCTTCTCCGCGAGCTCCATCAAGTCCCACGCCACTGGCGGCACGTCGCGCACATAGCGCTGCACGCGGTCTACCGAGTCGGCGAGACAGATAAGAGCCTTCGAGTCGTCGCGCTGCTTTATCCTGTACACCTTAGCCACTGCCTCCGCGTTCGTCGCATCGCAACCGATGCCCCATACCGTGTCCGTAGGGTAGAGTATCACGCCGCCCTTACGCATCACGTCCACCGCATTCTGAATGTCTTCTTTCTGTGTCATTGTTATTTTCCTTTTATATATCGTTATAATTCTTTCTATTGTGCGCGCCGTTCGGTACATGTGTCTGCGCCGAACGTTGCAGATGTCTGCGCCGAACGTTGCGGATGTACAAAGTTAATGCTTTTTCCTGTTATGCCGTAAGTTTAAAGACAATTTTTCTTGCTCTTTATTATAAGCATAGCCGATATTTGCCGAAAAAACCGTAACTTTGTATTTTAATAGTAAAAAAGTAAAAGAGTAAAAGAGTAAAAAGTAGGAGGTATGGGCATCTTGCCCATACCACGCTGCCACAAAGCCTTTAAAAGTAAAAAGCCCCTCCCAACCCTCCCCGTCGTGGAGGGCTTAGGAAGGCCCAAGAAGGCTTAGTTCGGCTTAACCGCCGCCTTAGACAGGCTTAGTTCGGCTTAACCGCCGCCCTATACCGGCTTAGTTCGGCTTATAAAAAACAAAACCAAAAAACAATGGAAAAGAAAAACCTCCGCATAGTGTTCATGGGAACACCCGAGTTTGCCGTTGGCTCGCTCCAGCGACTTGTTGAGAACGGTTATAACGTAGTGGCTGTCGTGACGCAGCCCGACAAACCCGTCGGTCGCCACGGATCAGTGCTGCGCCCCTCACCCGTTAAGGAGTACGCCCTTGCCCACGGTCTGCCCGTGCTGCAGCCCCTGAAGATGAAGGACGAGCACTTCCTCGAGCAGCTGCGCAGCTACAATGCCGACCTGCAGGTCGTTGTCGCGTTCCGCATGCTCCCCGAAGTAGTGTGGGCCATGCCGCGCTTCGGCACATTCAACGTCCATGCAGCCCTGCTCCCCGACTATCGTGGCGCAGCGCCTATCAACTGGGCTGTCATCAACGGCGAGACCCTCACCGGCGTCACCACCTTCTTCCTCGACCACGACATCGACACCGGTCGCATCATCGCCCAGCGCCAGTTCCCCATCCCCGACGATGCCGACGTAGAGTACGTCTACGACGGACTCATGCAGCTCGGCGCCCAGCTCTGCACCGACACCGTCGACCTCGTCCTCTCTACCGACGGCGACGCCCCCTCCCAACCGCAGCAGGAGAGCGACGCTCACCACGCAGCCCCGAAGATATTCAAAGAGACCTGCGCCATCGACTTCTCGCTCACAGCAAAACGCATCTACGACTTCGTGCGTGGACTCTCGCCCGTGCCCGGCGCCTGGTGCCTGCTCACCCCGCGCGATGCTAACGCTCCCGCCCAAGTGCTTAAGATCTATAAGACAGCAAAGACCGGCAAGTCTACAGCAGGGGGTGCACTTGTCTCAAGTGCACCAGACTATAAAGCAGCAAATACCCACGACCAACCAACCAGTGTAGAAGTAGGAACACTCAAAGCCGAAAACCGTCGCCTCTTCGTTGCCACCGTCGACGAGTGGCTCGAAATTCTGGAGCTGCAGCCCGCCGGCAAGAAACGCATGGCAGCCCGCGACTACCTCAACGGCTTCCAGCACCCCGAGCACTTCCTGCTGAAGTAATCCCCTCCCGTTTCGTGAAAAGCTTTTTTCACCCCACACGACACAGCCTGTTGATATCCTCGTCGAACGTCTCGCGGTTGACAGCCCGAGTGCGCATCGCCGACCTGTAGTTGTATATCGTCTGCGTAGAGTAGAACAGCAGCGTGGCTATCTCCTGGCTCTCCGTCACACCCAAGCGCATCAGCGCATAGATGCGCGCCTCCATCGTCAGGGTGTTAGGAGACGGCTGCGCAATCCTTCCTTCCGGAAACAGCAGACTGTTCAGTTCGTCAACAAAACCAGGGTACAGATCCGTGAAGGCGCGGTCGAAACGTGTGTAGAACGTTGTCGCCTCCTCCTCCGCGAGTTTATAACTATTGATAGTTTTAAGAAGGTCAGCCGTTTGGTTGGCCTTTATTTTTCTGCTCACCAGCTTACGGTACTCCATCAGTTTGCGTATGTACACCGCACTGATGTCCATGAACAGACGCATGTAGGTCTCGCGGCGATGGTTCGTCGCTATGAGGCGTTCGTTCAGTTCCTTCAACTGCTGGTTCTGCGTCTTCACCTCTCTACGGCTACTCGCCAGCCATTTATTCTGCTTGTAGCCGAAAATAGCCATTGCCAGCAACATCAGCGACAGAAAACTAACCACCGCAAGCACACCTCTCACGATGCGCTCCTTATGCGCCAACGCCTCCTGATTGGCTGTGGCAATGATAGGCAGAATGCTCGAAATCTCGAGCATACGCAGTCGGTTGTTGTAGAATCTGGCATCCTCCATAGAGCAATAGATGTAGCGTGCCGCACGGTCGGCATACTTCGGGTCCTTCTCATACAGATATGTAGAGAACTCCTGCAGCGCAAGATTCTCCTTCAAAGGGCATGTTATGTCCGAGATAGCCGCTTCAATAATGTACTTTTCATATCGTTGCGTGTCGCCCAACTCACGATAATAGCGTGCTATGCAGTATGCTGCCGAGGCATGCACACGACTGTCTACCCGGCTGTTCAGCAGAGCCTCTGTGTAGAATTGCAGCACAGCCTTGCTCATGGGGTTGGTGAGGAAAGCAATTTCACCGCTAAGATAGGCATGCAGAGCCACATCCTTGCTGCTTGTGGCTTCCACCGTGAGCTTCAGATTCTCGAACTTCTTCTTATGGTAATAGTCCATGAACTCCGACTTTTTGCTGAACGCTTCCCAATAGTTGTACAGCCACGTGCGCGTATAATAATAGTATTGTTTTAGCTGCTTAGGCACACCTCTCTTCTTTATATCATCAAGCAGTTCCTCCGACTGACTGTAGAAACCACCCGTAGACAACACCGCCGCACGGTTTATCTTGTTGAGCGTCGTGTAGTAGGCGTTGTTCTCGCTCTCTGATAGGGCGAGACCGCGGTTCACATATACCATTGCCGAATCGTAATGGTATGTATAGTATTCTCGATAGATACTGTTCAGGAGTGCGAGTCGCTGCGGTATGTCTTCCACCGTTCGCAACTTTAGCTTCAGTTGGTCAATCTTCTTTTCCTTCTGCTCCGAGTACATTTCGCGCTTGTCGACATAGCTGTCAAGAAGGTCCAGTAGGTCTTGCTCGCCAGAGATACCGGCTGTAGCCAACTTGGTTTGGGCTGTAGTCTGCAGCGGCAAAAAAATGAATAATAGGTATAAAAAGATGCGCATAATAGTGGGTTTTTAGTTTTAATGCTGCAAATTTAGCTAATATTGTTAAGATAAAACCATTTACTTTGATAAAAAAGCCTAAATCTTTAAACGTTCTGATATATAATAAGTTATAAGTTCCTATGCCTTAATTTATGTCTACTTTCATTTTACGCACACATACAATCAGCCGATATATCTTGTAACTTTGCAACCGTAAACATACACACAACGGATATGAACCTAAAACTTAAAACATTCTCATTCGCCCTCTTGGCTTCTGCCTCTACGGGCATGTATGCACAGACGCATACAGACAACAATTCAACAAACGATTCGGAACCGCAGAAGAAGGAAGAGCGCAACGTGATGCTCAACGCTTCTGACGCTAACAAACCGCGCGAGATTCAGATTGGATTGCCGAGCGAAGACGTAACGGTATACGAGAACGGACTGCCTGCCGTTTATTCGTCGTCCGTGCACAAACTCTCTGCCCACTGGCGTAGCGACGCTTCGCTGAAAGGCACCGACCTTATGACTCCGTCGGAGAGTGCCATCAAGACTGGCAACATCGCTTATGCTGTGTCGGCTTTCAGCGAGTTGGGCGAGAAGAAGTTCAGCGGCAAACTCAATTATAAGGCTAACCACTTCGGTATGCAGAACTTTGACCTCAACCTCTCTGGCGGAATCGGGAACAACTGGCTCTACACCGCCGGAATGTATCAGAACTTCGACCCGGGCAGCTTCAAACTGCGCTTTACCGACTACGCCGATCGCACGCAGATATACCATTTGGGTCTTACGCGCATACTGAACGGCGGCAAAGGTCACATTTCTTTATTATATAAGTATTCGAATAGCAAGAACCCCGGCAACTTCGCCAATGCCGCTCCGTTCATCTACGCCGGCGACGGCAGCATAAAGCAGCTTGCAGGTTTCGACCCCGGTATGGATTCATACGTGCAGCGTCAGGGTTCGTTCAGATACCTGAACACCAAGACCGGCAAGATGGAGACCTGGAACATGACAGACGACAATGACAACCGTGCCAATGAGGTGGCTTTGGTGAGCAAGTACCAGTTTGACAACGGCTGGTTGTGGAAGTTGAACGCAAAGTATATGAACGCTCCGCGCGCCAACTGCGTAGACTACGGCGGCAGCACGATTTCTGAGGTTACCGAGTCTGACGGCTACCAGCTTTCAGACGGTTCGGCATACAGCGGACTCATCGAAGGTCGCCGTACTTGGCTGCACTTCGGCAAGGTGAGCAACGCCCTCCTTACAACCGAGATGAGCAAGCAGCTGAACAATCACAAGTTGATGATTGGCTTGAACGAGTGGTACTACCACCTCAACTACTATTCATCTTCGTTCCAGTGGGCGGGCACCGTTGAGGCTTATCCTCGTACGCTGAGCCAGATGTACGTCAATCCGCTCGACCCGACACAGACTGCACACCGCTCTGAAACCTTCGGCTACAACGAGCTGAGTCCTGAATATACAAAGGGTTCGGAGAACAAGCTCGCTCTCTATTTCACCGACGAATGGCGCGTCACTCCTAAGTTTAAGTTGTTCTACGGCGGACGTCTCGAATACTATCGTATGTCGGCAGACCAGATTTCTGCGTCGCGCTTCCGTGGCTTCCACCTCGGCAACTTCAATACATATTCTACAGCCGCAGACGGATCTATCGTTGCCACAGAGCATAGCATCGCGCCAGCCAACGTTACTAAGAACAAGCTCAACTATGCTGCTACATTACAGATGACATACAACGTAACAAACCAGTTCGGTCTTACTGCCGATGCCACCATCGCCACACGCTTCCCGCGCATCAGCGAGTATGCCGGCACCGGTCCTACGGAGGAGCAGTACAAGCGCGTGACCATTCCGTTGGTTCGCGGTGGTATCTTCTACAAGAACTCATGGCTCGACCTCTCGTCGATGGTGACATACATTTCAAAGTCGAACAATATCGACCAGCAGAACCTCACCAAGCCTGGTACCTCTGAGGGCAAGACCGTGTTGCTCATCTACAACATCCAAACATTGGGTTGGACAACGTCTGCCGAAATCAATCCGTTCAAGAACTTCCACATGCACGCTCTCTTCACCTATCAGAAGCCGGTGTACAAGAACTATAATGCAAGTGTTACGTTCAGCGATGGTCAGACTATGAGCGTTAATGCCAACAACAAGATTGTGAAGGAGATTCCGCAGGTGCTCATTGAGCTTGACCCGAGATACGACATCACGAAGAACCTCAGTGCTTGGCTCAGCTTCCGCTACTTCGGCAAGACCTACGCTAACCTTCAGGAGGCACTCTACTTCAACGGCCACTGGGAGACATTCGGTGGTGTCAACTGGAATGTGAACAAGAATCTGAGTCTCGGTGTCAGCGTCATTAACATCTTCAACGAGAAGGGTGCCAAGGGCACAATCAGCGGTTCGGAACTTATCACAAAGGATGAGGCAGGCAAGTATGCCGGCAAGTACATGAGTGGCAACTATCTCCGCCCGTTCACCGTAGAGTTCAACGCAAGCATTAAATTCTAATAAAAAACCATACGAAAATGAAGAAAACTATTATGCTAATCGCAGCAATGTGCATGACTTCTGCCATCACATTCGCTCAAGAAATCATCCGTGTGTCTACCGAAAAGACCGACCTCGTGATGAAAGTGTCGCCAAAAGGCCGACTCTATCAGGTCTATCTCGGCGACAAGTTGCAGAATCCTGCCGACTACGAGAATCTGAAGTGGGATGTTTATGCCGCTTCCGACGGCGCTGTGTGCCAGCGCGGTCATGAGGTGTACGCCACTTCCGGCGCTGAAGACTACTTCGAACCGGCTGTAGCCGTTACACATGCCGACGGCAATATGTCTACATATTTATATTATAAGTCGTCGGAGCAGAAGGCTGTGAAGGGTGGCACTGAGACTGTCATCACACTTCAGGACAAAGTGTATCCGCTCACTGTCAAACTCCACTATGTGGCGTATCCGAAGGAGAATGTGATAAAGGCATGGAGCGAGATCTCTCACAAGGAGAAGTCTGCCATCACACTCTGGCGCTACAGCTCTACGATGCTCTACTTCAAATCTTCAAAGTATTATCTCACTAACTATCACAGCGACTGGGCTAAGGAAGGTCAGCCCGAGACAACCCAGTTGAGCACGGGCAAAAAGATTATAGACACAAAACTCGGCACACGCGCCGCTATGCATGCTGAGCCTTTCTTCGAGTTGGGCTTCGACGAGCCTGCTAAGGAGAACGAGGGCAAGGTGATGCTCGGAACGATAGGCTGGCCAGGTAACTTCCGTTTCACCTTTGAGGTGGACAACGTCGGCGCGCTGCGCGTCATTCCTGCCATCAATCCTTATGCTTCCGACTATAAACTGAAGGCAGGCGAGGTGTTCACCACTCCTGAGTTCATCTTCGCGATGAGCGACAACGGTATGGGCGAGGCTTCGCGCAACTTGCACGACTGGGCTCGTCAGTATCAGATGAACATGGGCACGGGCGACCGTCTCACTCTCCTGAACAACTGGGAGAATACAGGCTTCGACTTCAACCAGCAGAGTCTTGCCGAACTGATGAAGGATGCCAAGGACCTTGGTGTGGATATGTTCCTGCTCGACGACGGATGGTTCGCCAATAAGTATCCGCGCAAGGACGATCACGCCGGACTGGGCGACTGGGAGGCTACAAAGAGCAAGTTGCCGGAGGGCATACCTGGCCTCGTCAGAGACGCAAAGAAAGCTGGTGTGAAGTTCGGTATATGGATTGAACCGGAGATGGTGAACCCGAAGAGCGAACTCTTTGAGAAGCATCCTGACTGGGTTATCTTGCAGCCGCAGCGCGACACATATTACTATCGCAACCAACTCGTGCTCGACATCTCTAATCCTAAAGTGCAAGATTATGTGTTCGGCATCGTCGACCGCATCATGACCGAGAACCCGGAAGTGGCTTACTTCAAGTGGGACTGCAACAGCGTGATAACCAATATCTACTCGCCATACCACAAGCAGAATCAGGGCAACTTCTACATCGACCACGTGCGTGGCATCTACAATGTGCTCACACGCATTCATAACAAGTATCCTAATCTGCCGATGATGCTCTGCTCTGGCGGTGGCGGACGTATGGACTACGAGATGCTCAAATACTTCACCGAGTTCTGGTGTTCTGACGACACCGACCCGTACGAGCGCATCTACATCCAGTGGAGTCTCTCGAAGTTCTTCCCTGCAAAGACAATGGGCTCGCACGTCACCAACTGGAACAAGAACACATCCGTAAAGTTCCGCACCGACGTATGCAGCTCATGCAAGTTGGGCTTCGACATCGACCTCAAGTCGCTTTCTGCCGACGACTACAAGTTTGTGCAGCAGGCTGTCAAGAACTATAACAGCATGAAGCCGATGATTCTCGAAGGCGATCAGTATCGTCTTGTTTCGCCGTACGAGGGCAGCCATTGCGCTATCAACTACGTTAGCAAGGACAAGCAGCGTGCGGTGCTCTTCGCCTACGACCTCCATCCGCGCTACAAGGAACCGCAGCAGAACGTGAAGCTGCAGGGTCTTGATGCCGCAAAGATGTACACCGTGAAGGAGACAAACCTCATGCCTGGTAAGCAGTCGGACTTGGACTGCAACGGCAAGCAGTATAGCGGCGACTATCTGATGAAGATTGGTCTGAACGTCTTCACAGCGCAGGACGGCACAAGCCATGTGTTGGTGCTGGAGTAGTAAGACAATGTAGTAGTAATGATATAATCTAACAGATGTTTTAACGAAAAAGACCATGTCGGTATTCCGGCATGGTCTTTTTCGTTTTCTTTAAGTCCGTATGCTTAAAAGATGCCCCACTTCTTCTTGCGCTTCGGAGCCTCAGTCTCTTCAAAGCTGCTGTTGCGCTGAGCCAACACCTCCTCCCACGTGCTGCGGTCTCTCACCATCTGGTAGATAGTACCCCAGTCGGGCAGACCCCCTATGTTGCGGTCGTCGATGAAGAGGTCGGCCTTCAGCTTGCGCGAGAACGACTCGTGCTCCCTGCGCTCCTCCGGGTAGTCGCGGTTCACGGCGTAGAATTCCACACCGCGCTCCCTGCACCATTCCACTGCCTCCTCGAGCAATGCACCCTCTCTCACGCTCCACAATATCAGCTTGTGGCGGTCGCGTATCAGCATACGCAACGTCTCCGTGGCAAAGGGCAGCTCCCTGCCGATGGCAGGGTATTTGTGCTCCACGATAGTTCCGTCGAAGTCAACTGCTATAACCATTTTACTTCTTACGCTTTATAGAGTCATCGTTCCTGTTGCCGTAGTTGCTGTCGCTGTAGTTGCCGTAAGCACCGTAAGAAGTATACGTGCTGCCATAGCTTCCGTAACTTCCATAGCCACCATATTTGCTGCCATAGCCACCATACTTGCTTCCGTAACCGCTGTATCTGCCGTAGCGTCCGTACTTGCCATACTTGCCGTAGCCGTAGTAGTAGCCATACTTCTTCTTCGACATATCGATGCCGTTGATGACGATGCAAATCTGTGGCAACTTCTTCTGACTGCTGAGCGAGTTGACGAGCTCGAAGCTCGACTTCGGAGTGTAGTCGGCACGACACATATATACCGTAAGGTCGGCTACGCGTGCAATCACCACCGTGTCGGTGACGAGACCCACAGGTGCCGTGTCCACGATGATGTAGTCGTACTCCTTACGCAGTATTGCGAACACCTTGTCGAGCGATTCGCGCGACACAAGCTCTGCAGGGTTTGGTGGGATAGGACCTGCAGGCATGATGTCCAGGTACTGGTTGACTCCCGAATTGGTGATGTTCTCCAGTATCTCCTCGCGTGTCGGATTTTCGTGCACGAGCAGGTTTGTTATGCCTATCTTCTCCTTGTTCAGCTCGAAGAGAGTGGTGAGTCGTGGCTTGCGGATGTCAAGACCCATGACCAGCACCTTCTTGCCCAGCAGCGCGAAGCTTACTGCAAGGTTGGCTGCGGTGAACGTCTTGCCTTCGCCCGATGCGGTAGAAGTGAACATGATTACCTTCTCCTCCTCCTTCAGCATAAACTGAATGTTCGAGCGTATCGAGCGGAACACCTCTTCCATGACGTTGTTCTTGTTCTCATGCACCACGATGTCAGCCTTTGTCTTTACCGACTCGCTGGCAACGGCTACGTCGCCGATGATAGGCAACTCGGTGAGACGTGCCACGTCGTCGTGTCCTTCTATCTTGTAGCGGAAGAAGTTGATGAGGAACAGGATACAGCCAGGTATAGCAATGCCTAATACTAAGGCAATGAGCAGAACCATGTATGTCTTCGGACTAATCTTTCCTAAAGATACAGGGTTGTCGATGAGCTTACCCTTGTCGGCTGTCGCAGCAAGCGAGATAGAGTTCTCCTCGCGCTTCTGCAGAAGCATGAGGTACAGACCCGACTTCACTTCCTGCTGACGTCCAATCTGTGTGAGTACGCGCTCCTGCTCGGGCGTCGAGTAGATCATGCTCGAATAGCGGTTGTACTCTTGCAGTATGGAGTTGCGCTGTATCTTTGCGTTGCGCTGCACCTGAGCCATTGCGCGGCGAATACTTGCCGAGAGGTCGTCGAGCTGTGCGGTGAGCGGAGTGATTGTAGGGCTGTTCTCGTTGGCACTGCGCAGCAAGCGGTTGCGCTCCATCACAATCTTGTTGTAGTCGTTGATGAGCGTAGAGGCGGCTGCGTCGCTCAGACCCACGTTCGACGGCAGTGTCTGATACTTGTTGCTTGGGTCGTTGATGTACTCCTGCAGGCTGCGGAGCAGCTCTATCTGCATGTCCATATCGGCAAGCTTCTGTGTGTACGAGTCGGTGTTCGTGTAGCCTAAGGCTCCAGTCGCCTCCGGGCTTACAATCTTATACTGGCGCTTTGTTGCCTCCAAGCTACCCTCTGTTGCGCCTAATTCGGTGTTTATCTTCTCCAGACGCGAGTTGATAAACAGCTCTGTACGCATGGCTATCTCGTTCTTGTCCTCATTAGCCTGTTTGTTGTAGCTGAAGACGAGCTGTCTGAGGTAGTCGTTGGCACGTTGTGGTATCTCGTCGGTAAGGGTGAGACCTGCTATAGATGTGTTCTTCGACAACTGGCTGACATCGAGCGAACCGCTATACTTGCCTGCTATCATCTTCGGCGGATAGATGGTCACGAACTCCTTACGGTTGGCAGGCAGCTGGATACCGGAGTTGCTGGAGAGTGTTATTGCGCCAACACTTGTGTTGATAGTTGCCGGCAGACTCTCGAATATGCGGTCGATAGCGAACCACTTCGATGGTTTGTCCGGGTTCTCTGGTACATAGGTGTACGAACCTACAACACGCAGCTTGTCGCCCTCCTTGCCAATGGTGAGTTGGATAGGCATCTGCAATGTTGCGACGTGGGCAGTGTCAAGGTCTACGTTGATGGGTTGGTTCTTGTACAGAAGGTGGTCTTTGATGCGTCCTTCCAGTGTGTACACTGTGTAGAGTTTCAACTCGGTTACGGCTTCGCAAGCGAGTGTCGACGATTTCAGTATCTCCATCTCGTTATCGATGCCAGTAGAGTTGCTCATTATGCCGAGTGTTGACGAATTGGCAATATAGCTTCTGCTACCACGTCGTCCGTTGTCTTCATCTTCTTTGATGAGCAGTTTTGCGTACGATTGGTATATTGGTGTGGCGTAGCGCAACTTTATGGCAGCTGCGCTCAGACAGATGATAATCGAGAGTACGAACCATTGCCAATTCAGAACCAGTGCTGTGAAGATGGTTCTAAAGTTGAATGAAGAGCTCTCCTCGAGTTCTTGTTGTACGTTGTTTGTTCCTTGGTTGATGTTCTCTTCCATTTTCTTTTCTTTGCGTTGTGTATCTAAAGCGTGTTTGTTACGTTTGCTTATTTGTTTGAGTTTCGCTTAGTGTTAGGTGTTACTTGCCTTCAGCGAGTCGCAGCAGGTATTTGCCGTATTCGTTTTTCACCATCGGTTGTGCCACCTCTACGAGCTTTTCCTTGGTTATCCATCCCTTCTTGAATGCTATCTCTTCCAGACAAGCCACCTTCTGTCCCTGGCGTTTCTCAATCACCTCGATGAAGGTGCTTGCTTCCGACAGCGAGTCGTGTGTACCAGTGTCGAGCCATGCAAATCCGCGCTGCAGTGTCTGCACTTTCAGTTCACCACGTTTCAGGTATTCCTGGTTGACGGTGGTTATCTCAAGTTCGCCACGTGCGCTTGGCTTGATGTTCTTGGCTATCTCTACCACGCTGTTCGGGTAGAAGTAGAGTCCCACCACGGCGTAGTTGCTCTTCGGATGTTCTGGCTTCTCCTCGATGCTGAGGCAGTTGCCCTCTGCGTCAAACTCAGCCACACCGTAGCGCTCCGGGTCGTTCACGTAGTAGCCGAATACTGTCGACTTGCCGTCGCGTTCGACGTTCTGCACGCTTTCGCGCAGCAGTTTAGTGAAGCCCGCACCGTAGAATATGTTGTCGCCTAACACGAGACACGCGCTGTCGTCGCCGATAAACTCCTCGCCGATGATGAACGCCTGCGCCAAACCGCCCGGGTAGGGCTGCTCTGCATATTCGAAGTGTACACCGAAGTCGCTACCGTCGCCAAGCAAACGCTTGAAGGCTGGCAGGTCGGTGGGGGTGGATATGATCAGGATCTCCTTTATATCAGCGAGCATGAGCACTGAGATAGGATAGTATATCATCGGTTTGTCGAAGATAGGTATGAGCTGCTTACTAATACCTTTGGTGATGGGGTAGAGGCGTGTGCCCGAACCGCCGGCTAAAACGATACCTTTCATATTTGTTAAATGCTTTAATTGTTCAACAATATTCTATTGATATAAATATAAAGTGCACAAAGTTAATAATAATAAGTCAGAAAATATGCTTTTATCTGCTGATTTTTGAAACCTTAATTCGTAAAATAAGAAAAAAGTCGGCATTACTTGGCGGTTATGTAATTTATTTGTAATTTTGCATAATATAGTTTAAGTTGGCATCGTGGATGTAAAACTGACGCGTGTGCTGATTTGATGTAATAAACAAATTAAATATTTATGGGATTTTTTTCAAAACTATTCGGAAAGAAAGCTGATAACGATAAAGCGAATGGTATGGAAAACTACATGCAGCTTGTGCGTGTTTACTTCCAGGCCTCAATAGCTGCAAACGTAGGTATTGCTAACCTTGCAATGCTCCCCGACCTGCGTGTGTTCAAGTCGACGCTCCACGTTCCGACAGTGAATAACAAACTCGGTGTTGGTGAGAAGAGCGCGTGTCGCAAGATGCTGCGCGACATATACGGCGTTGACGACAACTTCTTTAAGGAAGTGGATGCAAGTATCCGCAAGAACTGCCGCAAGCTGCAGGATGTGCAGGTGTATCTCATCCAGTTCCAGAACTTCACGCAGGACATTATGATGCTCATGGGCAACCTTATGAAGTTCAAGCTCCGCCTGCCCTCGTTCTTTAAGAACGCCATCTACAAGATGACTGAGAAGACCGTGGCTGACATCTTCACAAAGAACGATTATAGCGATGCTGCCGTGATGAAGGCTGTTGTGGCTATACGTCAGTACGACCAGCGCTTGGGCTTCTCGCAGAAGTGGATTACCGACTTTGTGTTCCAGGTGGTGATGCTTGCCAAGAAGGAGCCGAAGGCTGGCGCAGACGACGAGCAGAAGAAGTAATGTGGCATGTTCTGGCGTAAAACACGTTTCGTCAGATTAAAAAACTCGTAATAGTTTTGCCATATTCGTAAAAATAATATAATTTTGTGGCGTAGTAAATATACGCCAATAGTCAAAACGCTGTATATGGAAGCTGAATCGAAAACTATCAACCAGTTTGCGACGCGTGTCAGGCAAATGATTCTGCAGTACCAGAGTGTAACGAAGCAGAACGAAGACTTGTGTCGTCAGGTGGCAGAGCAGCAAGAACGTATTGCGAAGCTCGAGGCTCAGCTGCAGCAACAGCGCAACGACTACGAAAGTCTAAAATTGGCACGAATGGTTGAGATCACCGATGGTGACATGCAGTCGGCGCAGAAGCGTCTTGCAAAACTCATACGCGATGTTGATAAGTGCATAACGCTCGTCAACGAGAAACAAGAATAACCATTCTTGCGCCTTAAAAACAACTTCACGATGGCTGAACAATCAACAGAGAAACTACGCATAAGGCTCCACGTCTACGACACAGACATGCCGGTGAATATCCGTCCGCAAGACGAACCGCTCTACCGCGATGCCGCCAGTCTGATAACGAAGACTATGAACACCTATGCCGAGCGATATAAAGGTCCTAAGAACGACAAGGAAATCCTTTATATGGCACTCATCGAGATAGCGTTGCGTTACGAGATGGAGAAGTCGCGTAACAACACCGAGCCGTATGACGACATCATCAAAAAACTCACCTCGGAGATAGAAGAGGTGCTGGGATGTTGAGATGTTGAGGGGGTGAGGTGTTGAGATGTTGAGGTGCCCACCATATATAATAAGGTGTGTAGCGTCGCGTCTTGAGATTGTATCTTTACCATCGCAAACTGCAAATAAACATTAACAAATAATAACTAACAAATAATAACTTAAAAAATGGAGATATTCATTACAGCCTTAGTGGCACTTATAGCAGGTGGCGTTGTAGGCTATTCTATTTTCCGTTACGTGATAAAGGGAAAATATAATGAAATGGTAGAAGCCGCCAATAAGGAGGCAGAAGTAGTGAAGGAGAAGAAACTCCTCGAGGTGAAGGAGAAGTTCCTCAACAAGAAGTCGGAGCTGGAGAAGGAAGTGCAGCAGCGCAACCAGAAGATACAGCAGAGCGAGAACCGCTTGAAGCAGCGCGAAATATCGCTCAACCAGCGTCAGGAAGAACTCGGACGTCGCAAGCAGGAGGTAGAGCAGTCTCAGCAGCGCATCGACAACGAGAAGAAACTCCTCGCCATCAAGCAGGACGAACTCGACAAAATGCAGACCAAGGAGCGCGAGAAGCTCGAAGAACTCTCTGGTCTTAGCGCAGAGGAGGCTAAGAACCGCCTCGTAGAGAGCCTTAAGGACGAGGCTCGCACCGATGCCGCATCGTACATCAACGAGATTATGGACGAGGCTAAGCTCAACGCCAACACACAGGCAAAGAAGATCGTCATCCAGACCATACAGCGCGTAGCAACCGAGACCGCCATCGAGAACTCCGTGTCGGTGTTCCACATCGACAACGACGAGGTGAAGGGTCGCATCATCGGTCGCGAGGGTCGCAACATTCGCGCTCTTGAGGCAGCTACCGGCGTAGAAATCGTGGTAGACGATACACCGGAGGCAATCGTTATCTCAGCGTTCGACCCCGTTCGTCGCGAGGTATGTCGCCTTGCCCTCCATCAGCTCGTAGCCGACGGACGTATCCACCCGGCACGCATCGAGGAGGTAGTGGCAAAGGTGAAGAAGCAGCTCGACAACGAGATAATCGAGACAGGTAAGCGCACAGCCATCGACCTCGGCATCCACGGCTTGCATCCGGAGCTTATCCGCATCGTCGGCAAGATGAAGTATCGTTCGTCTTACGGTCAGAACCTCTTGCAGCACGCTCGCGAGACAGCCAACCTCTGTGCTGTTATGGCTGCCGAGCTCGGCTTGAACCCGAAGAAGGCAAAGCGCGCTGGCTTGCTCCACGATATAGGTAAGGTGCCAGACGAGGAGAGCGAACTGCCGCACGCACTCTATGGCGCTAAGATCGCTGAGAAGTATAAGGAGAAGCCCGATATCTGCAACGCCATCGGTGCCCACCACGACGAGATGGAGATGAACACACTGCTCGCTCCGATCGTACAGGTGTGCGACGCTATCTCGGGTGCACGTCCTGGTGCACGTCGCGAGATTGTAGAGGCTTACATCAAGCGTCTCAACGACCTTGAGGCAATCGCTATGTCTTACCCAGGCGTAACAAAGACATACGCCATCCAGGCTGGTCGTGAGCTCCGCGTAATCGTGGGTGCCGACAAGATGGACGACAAGGAGACAGAGAAACTCTCAGGCGAGATTGCCAACAAGATCCAGACCGAGATGACTTACCCGGGACAGGTGAAGATTACAGTCATCCGCGAGACACGTTCGGTAGCTTACGCTAAGTAATAAGGTGTAAATAAAACTTTAAAATCAAATACTCTAATGCTCAAAGCCATAGCCCAAAAGTAGGCAATACGCCCTTGGGGGCTATGGCTTTGTTCTTTTAAAATTGCTAATTATGGGAGAAGCTAAAACAACGGTGATGAAGTCGCGCACCAAGAGTAACATGAAGGACCTTGTTTTTATCATGCTCGGCATCCTTTCGTATTCTGTTGGTTACACAGCGTTCATCTTGCCCGAGAAAGTCGTTATGGGTGGTGCGTCTGGTATTGCAGCACTTGTTTTCTATGCAACCGAGATACCTACATGGATTTCGCTTGCCGTAATCAACTGTACGTTGTTGCTCATTGCCCTCAAGGCACTGAACCTACAGTTCATCATACGCACCTTAACCGGCGTGGGCATCCTGCTATTCTTCGTCGGTGTGCTTCAGCCGTTCTTCGAGGCTCACCCAATCATCACGGCAGGCGAGGACAAGTTCATGCACGTGCTCATTGGTGGTGCGATGGGCGGTGCCGGCTTGGGTCTGGTCTTCTCGCATAATGGCTCTACTGGTGGCACCGACATCATCACCGTGCTGCTCAACAAGTACTTCAACATGAGCTTCGGACGCGCCATGCAGTTTGTCGACTGCACCATCATCTGCTCATCCTACCTGCTCTTCCGCAGCACCGAGACCATCGTCTACGGTGTAGCCTTCACGCTCGTAGCCACCATCGTCTGCGACTATGTCATCAATGGCTCACGCCAGACGGTGCAGTTCCTCATCATCTCGAAGAAGTATCAGGAGATTGCCGACGCTATCAACACCGACGTGCGTCGCGGTGTGACGCTCATCGAGGGTAAGGGCTGGTACAGCAAGAAAGATGTCGACCTCCTCATTGTCCTCACGCGTAAGTACGAGTCGCAGGAAGTGTTCGCCGTAATCAAGGCAATCGACCCCGATGCCGTCGTTTCGCAGACATTCTGCCAGGGTGTCTTCGGCGAGGGCTTCGATAAGATTAAGTGATGTTGAGATGTTGAGGTGTTGAGGTGTTGAGATGTTGAGGTGTTGAGATGGTGAGTTTTGAAACTTATGTAGGAGGGTATGGCATCCTGCCATACCCACGCAGCCAGAAGATAGGTTTTGAGTTGGCAAGAATGCAGTAGCCTCCTACATTATACCTCAATACGCGAAAAAATCCTCCATATCTACCAGTTTTGCCACATTCGGTTCATTATCAGCATATTAAAGGCTGGAAGATAACTTTAAAAACGAGTTATCTTCCAGCCTTTCTTCCATCCGAGCCCTTCTATCTTCCAGCCTCGAAAAAACTTTTTTCTGAAAAAACTTGACAACGCTTGCGCAATATTATACCTTTGCAAGCAATTTTAGAAACACTATAAACTAAAAAAACAAAGTACAATGGAAAACACAAACATCAACGACGCTGCTATCAAGCGCAGCAACATCCCAAACAACTGGCCCTATTGCTTCAATTCCAACTGCAAACGCTGCAACGAGTGCATACACTTTCGCTCGTCCGTCGCACTCGACTCCTCACGCACGCAGGGTAATGCGATTTTTCCCACAGCCCTGCGGGCAGACGGTTCGTGCGATCACTTCAAACCAGTGCGCATGGTGCGCTTGGCATCAGGATTTAAGCAGCTGTTTGAAGATGTGAAACTACGCGATGCCTCAAACTTGCGCCTTCTGATGAGGAAATACTTCGGCGGAACAAGTATGTACTATCGCTATCATTATGGAAAGTCCAAGCTCGTGCCCGAGCAGCAAGAGTGGATAAAGCAGCTCTTCGCACAGTACGATTACACGAACGTAGTATTTGATGACTCGAAAGAAGAGGTCGACTTTCTGTAGTTTTTTTTACCCTTTTTCCATTATTCTCGCTCTGCGATAACCATGTTGCCGTAGCACAACAATCATGTTGCCGTAGCGTGCAAACCATGTTGCCGTAGCGTGGCAATAAAGTTGTCGCAGCGTGGCAATAAAGTTCTCGCAGCGTGAGAACTATAAAACAACACAAAACACCAATAACCATGAAAAACGAAACAACCGCACTAAACCCAATCGACCGCATGATCGACTACCTTATCACGCACTACGCCTTTCGCTACAACACCGTTATGAACTGCACCGAGTATCGCCCCGTAGACAGTCCAGTCAGCAGCTTCGAACCACTCGATTTGCGCACGCGCCGACGCATCATTCTTGAGGTGCAGCGCGAAGGCATCGAGGTGAGTCAGAACGACATACGTAACTATATCGACTCCGACTACGTTCGCCAGTACGACCCCGTCGGCGACTACCTCGCCGAGTGCGAAGGCGTATGGGACGGACACGACCACATCGGCGACCTCGCCCTCACCGTGCCAACCGACACACCGCTATGGCGCGAGTGGTTCACCACGTGGCTGCTCGCCATGGTGAGCCAGTGGCAAAACCAATCCTCTCGACTCTACGGCAACAGCGTTGCACCACTGCTCATCTCACCACAGGGCTACAACAAAAGCACGTTCTGCCGTCGCCTGCTGCCCGATGCTCTGAAGTGGGGCTACACCGACAGCCTTGCCCTTTCCGATCGTCGCCAGGTGATGCTCGCCATGTCGCAGCAACTGCTCATCAACCTCGACGAGTTCAACCAGATATCGCCACGTGTGCAGCAAGGCTTTCTGAAGAACATCATTCAGCTGCCGTCGATAAAAGTGAAGCGCCCGTTCGGCACCCACATCGAGGAACTACCTCGCAAAGCATCGTTCATCGCCACCAGCAACATGACCGACATCCTCGCCGACCCCTCGGGCAATCGCCGTTTCATCGGCATCGAGCTAACCGCGCCCATTGACACCAGTCGCGTGCCCGACCACCGTCAGCTCTTCGCCCAGGCACTGCAGCTCCTGCGCAACGGTCGTCGCAGCTGGTTCGACAAGGCAGAGACCGAGCAGATAATGCTCTGGAACCGACGCTACGAGATACAGGAACCCGCCGACCAATACTTCAGCCTCTGCTTCTCCGTCGCCGCCGACCCGCTCGACCCCGCCGCCGAGTGGCTCTCCACCGCTGAAATCTTCGACGTCATTAAGCAGAAAGTCGGTTCCTCCCTAAAAGCCAACACCCTCATCGCCTTCGGTCGCAAGCTCGCCAACATGCCAGGTATGCACCGCCGCAAGTGCGAAACCTGCACGCGCTATCTTGTGAAGAGGGTAGGGCAGTAGGCTGGAAGATAGCCCGTTCAGGCTGGCAGATAATCCCTTCTCAGCCATATCTTCCAGCCTCTATAGTTTTGATAATGAGCACCGTACATCGTTCCTGGAAGATATGGCAGATTTTTTCATGCACTTGATGTTATGTCACATACTGATGCTATCTCTTTAGCAGTAAAATCGCAATAATTTTTAATGTCCTATCTATGCATTTAATGGAAGAACCCCAGAAAGGTAGACTCGCATTTGAGCCTACCTAATAGTATCTCTATAAAAAGATTTTATTGATTTAAGCCTTTGGTTACAAAGCAAACTTGTAACCAAGGGTAATCTGAAATACGCTGTTGACGTGGTGCAATATTTTTCCATATCGTGATGGTATCTTATCAAAGACTTGACTTGATACGCAGACACAAAAAAGCGTGAGTCGTCCTGTTGTCCGTCCCACTCCTCCACACGGCGTGAGCTGTCTCATGATATTTGTACAAGAACTCGTCTTGACTTAATATGAAAATTGAGACATGATAATCCGAAAGCAAAATCATATAATTTCTCTCATACTGAAAAATAAATGTTAAGCAATTTTATTAATAGTTCTATATTTTCTGGGAAAAGATCTTGATGAATGTTAATACAATTATTGCTGTCCGCTAAAACTTCAAATAGAATTATAAAAACATGCAAAAATGTGCGGTATTTTATAAAATTATCCGTAGAATATTGCCGTGTTTTCGTAATTAATTGTATTTTTGCAGCAGTAATGACATTTTATTAGATGTGAGATGGATAATAATATAATTAGTAAAGTGGCAGCACTTGGTGGCACTATCTCTACTACAGATATATCTCATTTGTCAGAGTATAAACGACTGTTGAGAGCTAAAGAGCGTGGCGACTTGATAAAGTTGCGTCATGGCATATATGCCGTTCCCGATACCTTGCTTAATACAATGATAGATGTGGAGCGGATTGTACCTAATGGCATTGTATGTCTATACAATGCGTGGGCTTACCATCAGCTTTCGACAACTGTTCCACCTGCTTTTTGCATTGCCATCGCCAACAAACGGAAAGTAGTTATACCTGATACGCTACCGATAGAGTTGTATTATTGGAAGAAAGAGAACTTGGAGTTTGGCATTATGAATGCAGAAATTTCTGGGTATCATGTTCGCGTCACCGACATGGAGCGAAGTGTTTGCGATGCTGTGAAATACAGAAACAAATTGGGGCTGGATGTTTGTACAGAAGTGATACGCTCCTATCTGAGAAAGCCCAACCGAAATCTCACTCGTTTGCAAGATTATGCCAAACGCCTCAGAGTATTCAACACATTGAAGAATTATCTTGAAATAGCAATAGAATAAAATGGGAAAGAAAAACTACGGCAAGTCTGTAAAGACACGCTTGCTCAATCTAATGAATGAAACAGGCTATAAATATATGTATCTCTTGGCAAGATACTTTAACGAAAGGTTGCTTTACAGAGTATCTGTTTGCCAATATAAGGACAACTTCTTATTAAAAGGAGGCTCTTTGCTTTATGCTATGAATGGACTTGAGGCACGTCCTACGGTAGATGTTGACTTTTTGGCAGACAGAATCAGCCGTGACAGGGATTTCCTTGCGCATGTGTTCCAAGAAATCTTGGACATAGTATGCGATGAGGATGGAGTGTCGTTTGACGTTGATAGCATCAGGTTGGAACCTATCACTGTCGAAAAGAAATATCCTGGCACCCGATTCTACTTTACTGCCCACATGGATACCATTTCTTATAACATGTCTGTTGACATTGGTTTTGGTGATGTTGTGACCCCATATCCCACAACCATTGATTTTCCATTGCTTTTGCCAGACATTCCATCTGTAAACATACAAGCATATTCCTTGGAGACAGTTGTCGCCGAGAAATTCCATACGATGATAGACCGTGATGTACTTAATAGTCGCATGAAAGATTTCTTCGATTGCTATCAACTCTTGACAAAGAGAGACTTGGATGATGAAACATTATACGATGCTATCAAGGCAACTTTCGACAATCGTGGTCTTACGTACAATCCTGAATTACAGTTGTTCACAGAAGATTTTTCAACAGATGTAGCACGCATTACCCGATGGAAAGCTTTCCTGAAAAAGATTCAATGGAAAGAGACACTTGACTTTGAAACTGTAATGGAGGTGATAAGAAAAAGGTTGCAGCCTATGGCAGAAAAATATTGGAAATAATATTAAGACAGAGCCGTGACACAGTTCAGTTTATATTTATAGTCTATGTCCAATAGTTTGCTATTGTAGATGCAGCGATGGCAACATATTGGTACCTCGCCATCTCAGATAATAAAATTGAGAGGTTATTTGTAGTAATCGACACTACAGATTACCTCGAATTACAGAATTGTGCCACTCCAAAGTAAAGATTTCAAATGAATTATTCTTTTGTCTGAATAAGATTCTTTAATTTTGTAGTTAACAATTGGCAATTCTACTAAAAAACGATGGACGGAATTGGTTTCTTCTGTGAAAAACCGTCGAAATTCGACGAAAATCACATACTTCCGTCGAAAAAATCGTTGAAATAGATTCAAATTTGTCGTAATTCAACAGAATTCATAGCGAAAGCGACCAATTATAGCGGACAATACAAAAAAAAACGTAGCGGAGAGTCTCCGCTACGTTTATATTTATAGTTAATGTCCAAAAGTTTGCCATTGCAGATGCAGCGATGTCGACATCTTGACATCTCACCATCTCAACTATCTAAAGCCCTGAAGCAGGGCTTTAGAAATTAGTCTTCTAATGCACCGATAATCTCGCTTACAGAAGAGCAACCGTGATTGTCGAGCCAGTTGTTGATGCCGTCGCGCACCTTGATGGTCACGGCAGGGTCGAGGAAGTTGGCGGTGCCGATTTCGATGGCTGTTGCGCCAGCCATGAGGAACTCGATGGCGTCCTCGGCGGTGCAGATGCCGCCAAGACCTACTACCGGAATCTTTACAGCCTTAGCCACCTGCCATACCATGCGCACGGCAACCGGCTTGACAGCCGGACCGCTCAGTCCGCCGGTGTTGATACTGAGCATTGGGCGACGGCGCTCGATGTCGATGGCCATGCCCATGAGTGTGTTGATGAGCGACACGCTGTCAGCTCCCTCTGCCTCTACAGCCTTTGCAATCTCGGTGACATCGGTCACGTTCGGCGAAAGCTTCACGATGATTGGCTTGTTGTAGCGCTCACGCACGGCGCGCACTACTCTGGCAGCGCCCGTTGTGGTTACGCCGAAAGCCATGCCGCCCTGCTTCACGTTGGGGCAGGAGATGTTAAGCTCGATTGCCGGGATGTTCTCTAATTCGTTGATGCGTGCAGCGCACTCGGCGTAGTCGTCTGGCGACGAACCGCTCACGTTGACGATCATGTTTGTGTCGATGTCCTTTATCTGCGGATAGATGTTGCGGCAGAAATAGTCGACACCCTTGTTCTGGAGGCCCACGCAGTTGAGCATGCCCTGCGGTGTCTCAGCCATGCGAGGATAGTCGTTGCCCTCGCGTGGGGTGAGTGTGGTGCCCTTAACGATGATGCCACCAATCTCTTCGAGCGGCACGAAGTCGGCGAACTCCAGACCGTATCCGAATGTTCCCGATGCGGTCATTACGGGGTTTTTCAGTTTCAGACCGCCAATCTTTACACTTAAATCTGCCATGTCAGTTTCTTTATATTCATTACCGGACCTTCCTTACATACACACTTGTTGCCTTCCACAGTCTTCTCTACGCAGCAGAGACATGCTCCGACGCCGCACGCCATCTTGTTCTCGAGCGATACCTCGCACTCGATGTCGTTCTTGAAGGCGTAGCGAGCCACAGCCATCATCATCGGCTTCGGTCCGCAGGTAGAGATGCGGTCGAAGTGCTCCTGAGCCAGTACGGAGTGGTTGGTTACGAAGCCTTTTTCGCCTTCGGATCCGTCCTCGGTAGTGATGAACACGCGTCCTACCTGCTCGAAGAGTTCGCGCTCCAGCACGTCCTTAGCCGAGCGTGCGCCGAGTAGGAACGTCGGTTCGCCGCCCATCGCCTTGATGAGCTTGCCGAAGTAGAGCAGCGGAGCCACGCCCACGCCGCCACCTACGAGCAGTACCTTCTGTGTGCTGTCGGTCGGCATTGTGAACGAATTGCCGAGTGGCAGCACGCAGTTGAGGCGGTCGCCTTTCTGCAACTTCTGCAGTTGGCGTGTGCCGTCGCCTACTGCAGCCACGAGGAGCCAAAGCTCGTTGTGGTCGTAATCCACGTTGTTGATAGAGATAGGGCGGCGTAGGAATGTAGACGGCGAATTGTCTACGCGCACCTCTACGAACTGACCCGGAAGCATCTCGGGCAGCGGTTTGTCGTCGGTGAGCTTGATGAGCACGTGCTTGTCGCTCAGAGCTTCAACGCTGTTGACCGTAAGGTCGAGTATGTACTTTTTCATTTATTTTTGTTTGTCTTGTTGCTTTGTGACAGTATATATTTAGAGGTGTCGCTTAATCTAACGTGCAAAGGTACTAAAAAGTAAAAAAGTAAAAAAGTAAAAGGGTAAAAAATTAGGAGGTATGGGCATCTTGCCCGTACCACGCAGCCACAAAAGCATACTTTTAAAAGTAAAAAAGTAAAAGAACGTTTGTATGTGTCAATTCTGTCACTCTCGGTCTGTCATATTTGTCATGTGCTGTAACTCGATAGCGCTTTGGCACGCTTTTGGCTATATCCTTAACGAAGGCGGACGGCAGAATAGTCGCCGCAGAAATTAACAGTAAAATAAAAACTTAAAGCATAAGAATTATGAACATTAAACCATTAGCAGACAGAGTACTCGTACTCCCTGCACAGGCAGAAGAAAAAGTCGGTGGAATCATCATTCCTGATACAGCAAAAGAGAAACCGCAGCACGGTACAATCGTTGCAGCAGGTAACGGCACAAAAGACGAGGAGATGGTTCTGAAAGAAGGTGACGAAGTGCTCTACGGCAAGTATTCTGGTACAGAGCTTGAGGTTGAAGGCACAAAGTATCTTATCATGCGTCAGAGTGATGTGCTCGCTGTTGTTCAGAAATAAAAATTAATAACTAATAATTAATAATTAAAGAAATGGCTAAAGATATTAAATACAATATGGATGCACGCGACCTGTTGAAGAACGGTGTCGACAAGTTGGCTAACGCAGTAAAGGTAACACTCGGTCCGAAAGGTCGTAACGTAGTTATCGAGAAGAAGTTCGGTGCTCCGCAGATTACAAAGGACGGTGTGACCGTAGCTAAGGAAGTGGAGCTTGAAGACAAGTTCGAGAACACTGGCGCACAGCTCGTTAAGAGCGTAGCAAGCAAGACCGGCGACGACGCAGGCGACGGTACAACAACCGCTACAATCCTCACTCAGGCTATCGTAACCGAGGGCTTGAAGAACGTAACCGCAGGTGCTAACCCGATGGACCTGAAACGTGGTATCGACAAGGCTGTAGCTGCTGTCGTAGCACACATCAAGGCAAACGCAGAGATCGTTGGCGACAACTACGACAAGATTGAGCAGGTAGCAACCGTTTCTGCTAACAACGACCCGGAGATTGGCAAGCTTCTGGCTGACGCAATGCGCAAGGTGTCTAAGGACGGCGTAATCACCATCGAGGAGAGCAAGAGTCGCGACACAAACATCGGCGTAACAGAAGGTATGCAGTTCGACCGTGGCTATCTGAGTGCTTACTTCGTAACCGATTCAGAGAAGATGGAGTGCGTTATGGACAACCCGTACATCCTTATCTACGATAAGAAGATCAGCAGCGTTAAGGACTTGCTGCCTATCCTGCAGCCGGCTGCAGAGAGCGGACGCCCGATGCTCATCATCGCTGAGGATGTAGACTCAGAGGCACTCACCACACTCGTTGTGAACCGTCTGCGTGCAGGCTTGAAGATCTGCGCTGTGAAGGCTCCTGGCTTCGGCGACCGTCGTAAGGCAATGCTCGAGGATATCGCTACTCTGACTGGTGGCGTTGTAATCAGCGAGGAGAAGGGCTTGAGCCTCGACAAGGCTACACTCGACCTCTGCGGTTCATGCGAGAAGGCTACCGTTTCTAAGGACAACACCACTATCGTGGGTGGCTGCGGACAGAAGAATCTCATCGCTGACCGTGTTGCTCAGATCAAGAGCGAGATTGCAAACACAAAGAGCGCTTACGACAAGGAGAAGTTGCAGGAGCGTCTTGCAAAGCTCGCCGGTGGCGTAGCCGTTCTCTACGTAGGTGCTAACAGCGAGGTAGAGATGAAGGAGAAGAAGGACCGCGTTGACGACGCTCTCTGCGCTACACGTGCAGCAATGGAGGAAGGCGTTGTCGTTGGTGGCGGCACAACATACATCCGCGCTCAGAAGGAACTTGCAGAACTCAAGGGCGAGAACGCTGATGAGCAGACAGGTATCAACATCGTGCGTCGTGCTATCGAGGAGCCGCTTCGCCAGATTGTGAAGAACGCCGGTGGCGAGGGTGCTGTTGTCGTTCAGAAGGTTCGCGAGGGCGAGGGCGACTTCGGCTACAACGCTCGCAAGGACGCTTACGAAGACCTCCGCGCAGCAGGTGTCATCGACCCGGCTAAGGTGGAGCGCGTAGCTCTTGAGAACGCTGCTTCTATTGCAGGCATGTTCCTCACAACCGAGTGCATCATCTGCGACAAGCCAGAGGAGAAGGCTCCGGCTATGCCGATGGGCAACCCGGGCATGGGTGGCATGATGTAATCAGACCGAAATCACAGATTGAATAAGACACAGAAAGAGTCCCTATTCCGCAGTGGAGTAGGGACTCTTTTTTTGTTGTATGCTCGGCACGAGCATTGTCTAACGGGTGCAAGTCCCGAGTAAGCCC
>ERZ834722.409-NODE-409-length-47179-cov-11.673139_pt1 | contig 47179 bp, 39 predicted proteins | sample MGYA00519576_ERZ834722 | MGnify/ENA primary metagenome ERZ834722 (study PRJEB31850, sample SAMEA3708759) | human gut metagenome | biome: human gut; feature: human-associated habitat; material: faeces | place: China | collected 2014 ...
TCAAGGATATGTCACGTTTCGGACGTGATTATCTGCAAGTCGGCATGTATACGGAGATCATGTTTCCCGAACATGATATTCACTTTATTGCGGTGAATGATGGTGTAGACAGCACTCAGGGCGATAACGAGTTTACGCCCTTCCGCAATATCATCAATGAATGGTACGCCAAAGACACCAGCAAAAAAATCCGTGCCGTTATGAAAGTAAAAGGCAATGCGGGGGAGCATTTGGCTACCATGCCTCCGTATGGATACATGAAATCGTCTGATGATAAAAAGCAATGGGTGAAGGATGAAGAAGCGGCCCAGGTGGTTTATGAAATCGGTCTTTATATCATGGACGGATTAGGACCCTCGCAGATTGCAAGAAAGCTGACGGAAAGAAAAATCCTTACTCCGGCTGCTTACTATGAGAGTAAAGGCAGGACGACCAATGTCACAAAGAAAGGTTCTCCTTATGCCTGGGATTCTTCTACGATTGCTGACATCATGGACCGCTGGCGTGAATACCTGGGACACACGGTTAATTTCAAAACCCGCAAAAAATCCTACAAGAGCAAAAAGACCCTTCTCAATCCAGAAACCGAGTGGAAGATTTTTGAGAATACCCATGAAGCCATCTGGACGGAGGCGATTGCCGATGCAGCAAGGCTTGCAAGGCAGACGCGGCGCCGACCCACAAAGATGGGAGAAATGGGGATGTTCTCCGGCATGATGTTCTGCGCCGACTGCGGCTCCATCATGTATCAATGCAGGGCAACCAATTTCCGGCGCGATCAGGAATATTACCTGTGTTCGGGCTATCGGAAAAGCCGTGACGTATGCGGGCAGACACATTCCATCCGAACTGTTATCCTGGAGGAATTGGTTCTGCAAAATCTGCGTGAGATCGTTTCCTTTGCATCACAGCGCAAAGACGATTTTGTAAAGATGGTTATGGATGCGGATTTGCGCCAACGTAACCGAGGTTTGGCAAAGCGGAAGAAAACACTGGCTGATGCTGAAAAGCGGATTGCAGAACTGGACACCATTTTTAAGCGGCTCTATGAAGATACCATTTCGGGAAAACTTTCTGACGAGCGTTTTCAAAAGCTCTCCACTGACTATGAGAAAGAGCAGCATCAGCTTCAAGATGTAGCGATTTCCCTCCGGGATGAAATCGAGGCAGAGGAACGCAAAAGCGCCAATGTGGAAAGGTTTCTCTCCGTTGTAGAACGGTATACAGAAATTCCCGAATTGACCCCATGTATCTTGCATGAGTTTGTCGAGAAGATTGTTGTCCATGCTGCCAGCGATCCGAAGGGCAAGAACCGCACCCAGGAAATTGACATCTACTATAAGGGCATTGGAGCTCTGGAAGTATCCAAAGTCACTTCATCAAGGCAAGAATGAGAAAAACGGCATAGCCGAAGCTATACCGTTTCTCTCTTGCCCCGCGATGTTTTCTTATCGGGAGGCACCTTTATGCGCACCCTCTTTTTGGGGGTAGGAAAATAATGAAAAATGGTAAAACTGCTTCCGGCACAAAACCGGAAACAAGAATTACTGTGATTAAGTATTAGCCCATAACCACTTCGACAGAGACTTCTGTCTTGCCGGTTGGTAATGGAATCGTATTTCCGTCTACGGCAATGCCATCAACGGTCATGGAAGCAACACCCTTTTCTACGTGTTTTGGGTTACGGACGCTGATGTGATAGGTCACACCACGGAAGTCACGTTTTGCTTCGAAACCATCCAGAGTGGATGGAATACATGGATCGACGGTCAATCCGTCGTAATCCGGACGAATTCCGAGAATATACTGGGAAACGTCCAGGAATGTCCACGCTGCAGTACCGGTCAGCCAGCTGTTCTTGGCTTCTCCAAAGTTTGGAGCATCTTTTCCGGCAATCATCTGCGAATATACATAAGGTTCGGTACGGTGAATTTCGCTGATATCTTCGATATATGCAGGACAGGTTCTTGTATATACCTGCCATGCACGGTTTCCACGTCCGACAACGGTTTCTGCAATGGAAATCCAAGGATTGTTGTGGCAGAAGATACCGGCATTTTCTTTATATCCTGGTGGATAAGAGGAAATTTCACCAAGTTCTACATGGTATCTGTGATAAGGTGGCTGAAGAAGTACAATACCGTATTTGGTATCCAGATATTTTTCTACGGATTCCATGGCTTTCAGACAGTTTCCTTCTTTCAGACCGATCTCTGCCATAACGCAGAAGCCTTGTGGCTCGATAAAAATCTTACCGTCTTCACATTCTTTAGAACCAATCTTGTTTTTGTAATGATCGTATGCCCGCAGGAACCATTCTCCATCCCAGCCAGCATCAAGAACCGTCTTTTCCATTTCTGCGATAGCATTTTCTGCCAGTTTTGCTTCATCCTCAAGCCCTCTGTGACGGCAGATCTCTACATAATCTTTACCGTAACGGACAAACATACCGGCAATGAAAACAGACTCTGCATTTGGTCCTTCGGATGGGCCGAATGTCTGGAAGGATTCTCCCGGTTCTGTGGAGAAGCAGTTTAAGTTCAGGCAGTCATTCCAGTCTGCACGGCCGATCAGCGGAAGTTTATGCGGTCCGAGATGATCGATGGTGTAGTGGAAGGAACGGCGTAAATGCTCCATAAAATCAGTTGCCTTGGAAGGATCACTGTCATACGGCGTTTTTTCATCCAGGATGGTGTAATCCCCGGTTTCTTTGATGTATGCTGCGGTACCTGCAATCAGCCAGAGCGGATCATCGTTGAAACCGCTTCCAATATCAGAATTACCTTTCTTGGTCAGAGGCTGATACTGATGATATGCGCTTCCGTCTTCAAACTGTGTTGCTGCAATATCCAGAATACGCTCTCTTGCGCGGTCCGGAATCAGATGTACGAAACCAAGCAGATCCTGACAGGAATCACGGAATCCCATGCCTCGTCCGATACCGGATTCGAAGTAGGAAGCAGAACGGCTCATATTAAATGTGACCATACACTGATACTGATGCCAGATGTTTACCATACGATCCAGTTTTTCCTCGGAAGAGGATACCGTAAAGTGAGAAAGCAGTTCATCCCAGTATTTTTTCAGTTCAGCCAGTGCTGCTTCTGATTTTTCTTTGGTATCAAATTCTTTCATCAGAGCTTCCGCACGTGTGCGGTTAATCTTTCCATCTTCGGCGCGTCCGATCCATTTTTCTTCAACCGGATTCTCTATGTATGCCAGAATAAATACGAAAGTTTTGGATTCGCCGGGAGCAAGAGACACTTTCAGATGATGGGAGCCTACCGGAGCCCATCCGCTGGCAATGGAGTTTTTGGACTGATCGGACACGACAACTTCAGGAGCAGAGTTTTCTCCGTATGCTCCAAGGAAGGAATCGCGGTCAGTATCAAATCCGTCTACCGGGGCGTTAACTGCATACAGAGCATAGTGATTACGACGCTCACGGTATTCGGTCTTATGATAAATTGCAGATCCATGAACTTCTACTTCACCGGTAGAGAAATTACGCTGGAAGTTGGTCATGTCGTCCATTGCATTCCATAAACAGAATTCTACATAAGAAAAAACAGAAAAATCTTTCGTCTCTTTACTGTTATTGGTAAGAGTCAGCTGATTGATCTCACAGTTCTTTCCAACCGGAACAAATGCGGTCAGCTCTGCCTGCAGATCATTTTTACTGCTCCGGAAGGTGGAGTAGCCCATACCGTGATGACACTCATAAGCGTCCAGATCGGTCTTGGCTGGCATCCATCCGGGATTCCAGATGGTATCGCCCTCTTTAATATAGTAGTAGTGTCCATTGCTGTCGAAAGGAACATTGTTATAACGGTATCTCGTCAGACGAAGAAGCTTTGCATCTTTATAGAAGCTATAGCCACCGCAGGTATTGGAGATCAGAGAAAAGAAATTCTCAGAACCCAGATAGTTGATCCATGGGAGTGGTGTCTTAGGAGAGGTAATAACATATTCTTTGTTCGCATCATCGAAATATCCAAATTTCATGTGTGTATCCTCCATATAAAATTATTTACTTGTGACATAGTAGATGAAAGTGGAAAGAAGCATTTGGTGGAGTAATCAATCCATCGTGCTTGTTTTAAATGCCACTTATCTATGAGAGCGAAAACGTTTAAGCACTCTCTTTTATAAATAGAGTATAGTCTCTGAAATTTAAAAAATCAACACAAAATGGCTTAAAACAGGCAAATCCAGCAACTTGAACAAAAACGAAAACAAAAAATATAAGAAAGCAACAAATGCGTGCGCAACATTAAAAAACCAAAAAAATTGCGTAAACGTATAAGAATAAAATAGCGTGCGCATGCACGGACACAAAATACACATACAATATGCATAAAACCGTCAAGAATAAAATGTTTAAATTGACGAAATGACAAAAAGCTATTGCATTTCTGACCATACGGGGGTATATTAAAGCTACGAAAACGATTAAGAAAGTTTTCCGAAACATTGGAGGAACGATATGGTATCTTTAAAAACAATTGCTGAACGATGTGGTGTCTCTACTGCGACTGTAAGCAAAGCACTGAATGATCATAAAGATATCAGTGAAGAGACAAAAAACCGGGTAAAGCAAACGGCAGAAGCACTTGGATATTTTCCGAATGCAGCGGCCAGAGCACTTAAGACAAACCGCTCATATAATATCGGGGTACTCTTCGAGGAGGAAGCCGGAAGGGGCCTGACTCATGAATATTTCTCCGGTGTGCTGAACGGACTTAAGATTCAGGCAGAAAAGTTAGGATATGATATTACATTTATCAACACCTGCTTTGAAAATCGGAAAATGTCCTATTATGAACATTGCCGGTACCGGAATTTTGAGGGGGTCGTAATTGTATGTGCCAATTTTGATGACCCGGATGTGATCGAGCTGATGAACAGTGAAATACCTGTAGTTACGATTGATTATGTACATCATAACTGCACCGCAGTTACTTCCAACAATATACAGGGTATGGAAGATTTAGTAAAGTACATATACAGTCAGGGACACAGAAAAATTGCATATATTCATGGACAGGAAGGATCAAGTGTTACGCGGGACCGGCTCGCAAGTTTTTATCGGACAATTGATGAACTGGGGCTTGAAATTCCCGATACATATGTCCGCTCAGCTGATTATCTTGAGACAAAAGGATCTGCAAAACAGACAAAGGAACTGTTGAATCTGGAAGATCCGCCAACCTGTATCATTTATCCGGATGATACTTCTTTAATAGGAGGTAGAAATGTCATTATTGAAATGGGACTTCGAATTCCGAGAGACATTTCGGTAGCCGGATATGACGGTACGATGATCTCGCAGCTTTTATATCCAAAACTTACAACAATTCGCCAGAACACAGAAATAATTGGAAGCGAAGCTGCAATAAGGCTCGTCGGAACCATTGAGAAACCGAGAACAACTCTCGTCGAGAGAGTCGTTATAGAAGGAAGTTTAGTACCGGGACAGTCCGTAGGTGCAATTCAGCCGAAAGAATAAAGCCGGCAGATTTCTTCAAAACAAACTGACCAACAGGTCAACAAATATTAAGGAGGGTTTTATATGAAAAAGAAAGTCGTAAGTGCACTGCTGTGCGCAACAATGGTAGCAACAATGTTTGCTGGCTGCGGAAGTAAAGATAGCAGCGACAATGCAACAACACCGGATACTTCAAAGGCAGATACCAGTTCTGAAGTAACTGCTCCGGCAGAAGATACCGGAAAGGTTTTAAACATTTATTGCTGGAACGAGGAGTTCAAGAGCCGTATCACAGCTCACTATCCGGATTATCAGGAAGTTGATGCAACACATGGAAAGATCGGTGATGTTGATGTTGTCTGGAACATTACACCAAACGATGACAATGCGTACCAGAACAATCTGGATGCTACCTTATTAAATCAGGCAGATGCTCCAGCAGATGATAAGATTGACTTATTCCTGGTAGAAGCAGATTACGCATTGAAGTATGTAGATACCGATTATACGATGCCAATTAAGGATCTGGGAATTGCAGACAGCGATCTGTCAAAACAGTATCAGTACACAAAGGATATCGTTACCGATTCCAAGGGCGTTTTAAAAGGCCTTTCATGGCAGGGCTGCCCAGGTGTTCTTTTCTATAACAGAGATGCAGCCAAAGAAGTTCTCGGAACAGACGATCCAGATAAGGTTCAGGAATATGTAAAGGATTGGGATACATATAACGATACCGCAAAGAAGATGAAGGATGCAGGTTACAAGATGACTGCTTCCGCAAACGATACATACCGTGTATACTCCAACAATGTAACATCTAAGTGGGTAGACGGAAATAAGATCAATATCGATGACAACATTATGAAATGGGTAGACGATTCTAAGGCTCAGGTAGATGCTGGCGAGACAGGTACTTGTGATCTCTGGTCAGATGACTGGTCAAAAGGCTTCTATCCACAGGGTAAAGTATTCTGCTACTTTGGACCTGCATGGTTAGTAAACTTCTCTATGGCAGCTGATACAGAAGGATCTATCGGATACAACGGCGGATGGGGCGCAGCTCAGGGACCGCAGGGCTTCTTCTGGGGTGGTACATGGATCTGTGCAGCTCAGGGAACAGATAACGCAAATCTTGTAAAAGATATTATGTTAAAGATGACAACAGATGACGACATTATGAAAGATATCGTTGTAGATGATGACGATTTCGTAAACAACAGCACCGTTATGAACGGATTGGCAGATGGATCTATTAAGGTTAAAGATGATAAAGAATATACCAGCAAGATTCTTGGTGGACAGAATCCACTCCCAATGTACTGCGCAGGTGTTGAGACACTTGACTTAAGCAACCTGTCTTCTTACGATCAGGGATGTAACGAAGAATTCCAGAACGCTATGAAGAACTACTTCGAAGGAAAAGCAAGCAAGGAAGAAGCACTTGACCTCTTCTACAAGGCTGTAACTGAGAAGTACCCAGAGTTAACTTACTAATACTATAAGGCGTTCGCCTTACCCCACAGGTGCCTGCCAGACGATATGACGGAAGGCAGGCACCATCTTTTTAGCAAAAATATGTGTAACAAAAACTATATTCATCATAACATACCAGTTGGGAGGTAGGTCTTATGAAAAGTAATAGTGGAGGAAAAGCGGTCAGATATAATAAATGGGGCTACATATTTCTGATTCCATTTATCGTTGTATTTGTAATATTTCAGCTGGTACCGTTAGTAAACACCATTTATAACAGTTTCTTCGAAAATTATATGTCCGGTTTAACACAGGTTGGACCGACATTTGTTGGATTAGATAATTACAAGGCATTATTCAGTGGTGGAGATATCTGGACATATTTTAAGAACACGATGGTTCTTTGGATCATGTGCTTCATACCACAGATTTTCCTCTCCCTTTTATTAGGTGCATGGTTTTCCGATGTCCGTCTGAAATTAAAAGGGTCCAGATTCTTCAAAACTGTAATTTATCTGCCGAACCTGATTATGGCATCTGCATTTTCTATGTTGTTCTTCACACTCTTTTCAGATGGTGGACCAATCAATTCCCTGCTGATGCAGATCGGATTTATCTCAGAACCTTATAAATTTTTATCACATGCAGGAAGTGCCAGAGGCCTGATCGCCATGATGAACTGCCTGATGTGGTTTGGTAACACGACCATCCTTCTGATGGCCGGAATGATGGGAATTGATACTTCCCTCTTTGAAGCAGCTGAGGTGGATGGAGCAACTTCCACACAGGTATTTTTCAAGATTACACTTCCACTGCTTCGCCCGATTCTGGTGTATGTAATCATCACATCACTGATCGGTGGTCTGCAGCTGTTCGATGTACCGCAGATTTTGACAAATGGAACCGGTGATCCGATGAGATCTACCATGACATTGATCATGTATCTGAATAAGCATTTGTTCAGTAAGAACTATGGTATGGCTGGTGCACTGTCTGTTGTACTGTTCATTCTTACCACAATCTTAAGCCTGATCGTATTTAAGGTTACCGGCAATGACAAGAGAAAGGGGTAATTGATATGGCAAAGACAAATACAAACGACACCCAGAAGGGTGTAGGACTTCACGCACGGCGCATCATCGCCTATGTAGTATTGATTATTATCTCATTTTTCTGTCTGTTCTGGTTTTACATTATGTTTATCAACGCAACCAGATCAAACGGAGAGTTACAATCCGGATTTACCGCGATTCCAAGTACGAACCTGTTAAAAAACTGGAACAATCTGGTGCACGGAACGCTTCCAATCTGGTATGGAATGTTTAACAGTCTGATCATCGCCGCTTGCTCGGCAGTGCTTTGTACTTATTTCTCAACCATGACAGCATATGCCATTCATGCATATGATTTCAAAATGAAACGGTTTATTTATCCGTTCATCCTGATGATCATGATGATTCCGACACAGGTTACTGCACTTGGATTTATCAAGTTAGTGACAAAGATGGGAATGATGGATTCCTTCATTCCACTGATTGTTCCGACAATCGCTTCTCCGGTTGTATTCTTCTACATGAAGCAGTACATGGAGAGTGCACTTCCACTGTCTCTGATAGAGGCCGCACGAATTGATGGTTCCGGAGAGTTCCGTACATTCAACAGTATTGTACTTCCACTGATGAAACCGGCGATCGCCGTACAGGCAATCTTCACTTTCGTCAGCAGCTGGAACAATTATTTTACACCGGCACTGATTCTGCATGATGATAAAAAGAAAACACTTCCAATTCTGATTGCACAGCTTCGTGCAGCAGACTGGTTGAAGTTTGATATGGGCCAGGTATATGTGATGATTACATTCTCGATCCTGCCGGTTATTGTTGTATATCTGATTCTTTCCAAGCATATCGTTCAGGGTATTGCACTGGGAAGTGTCAAGGGATAATGTGAAATATAACGTTAAAAACTGCAGTTGATGCTGTACTACAAAAAGGAGTTGCCTTTTGCGGGGCAACTCCTTTTTTAGTGAAGAATGATTGATATCCGGTGTCGGGACGTCAGATGGACAAATGATAGATCTGCATCCAGGTGTTGATCTGGATAAAGTAAGCAATGAGCTGCGGACCTGCCATCAACTGGCCGAACCATGGTTTGCCGAGTTCCTTTGGTGCGGCAAGGAAAGCTTCTGTTTTGGAACGGTCCAGAAGCGGCAGTACCGGAGAATTCGGATCGTTCAGAATTTCCCGCATGCGCCTGATCAGCATCTGTTCGTAGGCCGGATGGTATGTCTTTGGATACGGGCTTTTTTTGCGCCAGAGCAGTTCCCGTGGCAGCAGATCGGCACAGGCATCCCGCAACAGGGATTTTTCGACTCCATTCCGATATTTCATCTGCCACGGCACATTGAAAACATATTCCATGATCCGGTGATCGGCAAATGGGACACGGGCTTCCAGAGAAGAGTACATGCTGGTGCGGTCCATGCGGTCGAGCAGGGTCTGCATGAACCATTTGATATTCAGATAGCCAATGTCACGACGGCGGGCTTCCTCAGGGGATTCGCCATCCAGATGCGGAACGTGGGAGAGTGTTTCCTCATAGCGTGCATGAGAATATTCTGCCAGATCCAGCGTGCGAAGCACGTCATCGGAAAGAATGGAGGTACGTGCAGCAGGATCGGCAGACCACGGAAAACCATCCCGGTTCATAAGTTCCGGTCGGTAAAACCATGGATAGCCGCCGAAAATTTCATCGGCACATTCTCCGGTGAGTGTTACTTTATTATGTTTGGCGACTTCGGAACAAAAATACAAAAGAGAGGCGTCCACATCGGTCATTCCGGGAAGGTCTTTGGCGGTGACCGCATCGGACAGGGCGGCAAAGAGAGCCTCCTGGCTGCACTCTAAATAGGTGTGGGATGTTTTACAATATTGCAGCATCCGGTTGACGTAAGGAAGATCCCGTTCCGGCTGAAAGGCATTGGACTTAAAATATTTCTCGTTTTCAGAGAAGTCAAAAGAAAACGTGTTTAAAATTTTTCCTTCTTTTTGCATATGGCGGGCGGCTAATGCAGTGACAATCGAAGAATCAATGCCGCCGGAGAGAAAGGTGCATACCGGAACATCGGACACCATCTGTCGTTCTACAGTGTCACGCACGAGAAAAGAAACGGTCTGTACGGTTTGGACATAGGAATCTTTATGTTCCCGGCAGGGCAGATCCCAGTAGAGAATGTCGTGCTGTCCGTCCGGACAGAATATATGATAATGTCCCGGCATAACTTCCTTTACGCCTGTGAATACGCCGTTTCCGGAGGTGCGTGCCGGACCGACCGCCAGAATTTCCTGCAGACTGTTTTTGTCAATGGATGGAGTGACATCCGGATGACAAAATAATGCCTTGGGTTCCGAACCGAAAACAAAGGAGCTTCCGGTCTGGGTATAAAACAAAGGTTTTGTGCCGGCACGGTCACGGTAGAGAAGCAGTTCTCTGGTGGTATCGTCCCAGATCGCAAATGCGAAAATCCCATTTAACTTTTCGACAAAGTCTTTTCCGAAATGCATATAAGCGCACAGAATGATTTCCGTGTCTGACGTTGTGGTAAAGCGATATCCGGCTGCCTGCAGTTCGGGCAGCAGTTCCCGGTGATTATAAATTTCTCCATTGTAAACAATGGAACAGGTTTTCCCGTGGAAAGTACGTGTCATAGGCTGGATACCGCTTTTAAGATCGCGGATGGAAAGGCGTGCATGTGACAGCCCCACATGTGGCTGTAGATCAATCATCGCCTGATCCGGACCGCGGTGCTTTAAAGTTTCGTGCATTTGTACAAGGATCGTTTCCCAGAAGGGTTTTTTGTCATAGTAGTTCAATGAAAAATCGCAAAAGCCTGAAATTCCACACATAATTTGTCTCCTTACCGTTGGGCTGCGGCTCTAAAAGCAGCCATCTTAGTTTTAGTCTATGCAGAAATTTCTATACAAATGCAAAAAAGAGGGGTATGATGAGTACAAAATACAAGAAAAAGAGGAAGAATTATGTTGAAACTGGAACAGGGAAGACCCGCGGATACGTCAGGAAGACTGGAAAAGGAGATCCGTGTGTATGATTTTTTAGATAAACTTGGCGTTATATATGACAGGGTGGATCATGAAGCTCTGATGACGATGGAAGCATGTGAGGAGGCAGACCGCGTGCTGGAAGCTACCATATGCAAGAATCTGTTTTTGTGTACGGCAAATAAAAAAGAATTTTATCTTCTGATGATTGTGGGAGATAAACGTCTCGTAACAAAGGATGTGTCAAAAAAGCTTGGTACAAGCCGGCTTTCTTTTGCCGATGAATCGTATATGGAAGAGTATCTCGATATTACACCGGGATCGGTCAGCGTGCTGGGGCTTATGAATGATACTGAAAATCATGTGCAGCTGGTCATTGATGAAGATGTTTTAAAGGGAGAATATGTGGGATGTCATCCGTGTATTAATACGTCCAGCCTGCGTGTGCGCACTGCAGATCTGATGGAAAAAATCATTCCTGCAATGCATCACGAGGCGAAGATCATTCAGATTTAGCCGGCTTCTTTTTGCGCTGGCGCAGTTCCCGGAAAAAAGCAGAAAGCATGGAAGAACAGGTCTCTTCAAGAACACCTCTGGTAATTTCCACCTGATGGTTAAATTGCTGCATTTGCAGAAGGTTCAGGACAGATCCCGCACATCCGGCTTTGGGATTCATGGAACCGATGATTACCCGCCGCATACGGGATTGTACAATTGCACCGGCACACATCTGGCATGGCTCCAGCGTAACGTAGAGGTCACAGTCCTCAAGCCGCCAGTCACCTGTTTTTTTACTTGCTTTGCGGATGGCAGACAGTTCTGCATGGGCAAGCGTATTTTTATCGATGTTGCGCCGGTTATATCCTCTTGCGATGATTTTACCGTTTTGGACAATCACACATCCAATCGGGACTTCATCGATCGCATAGGCTTTTTTCGCCTGTTTTAAGGCTTCTTTCATAAATTTTTCATCATCAGTCATAGACATTCTTCCTTGAAATCGTTATGATAATTATGGGGATAAGTAACCTTTTAATTACAGTATAATACTATACCATAGAAATCATATGGAAGGAAGAAGTATGTTATTTGCATATGAGACAGAACGTCTTCTTTTAAAAATAATAAAGCCGGATCAGGCAGATGCGGTACTGGATTTTTATATGCGGGATAAAGAACTGTTTGAAAAATTTGAGCCGGACCGGATGCCGAATTTTTATACCCGCCAGTTCCAGAGACAGATGCTCCTGTTTGAGTATAACATGGCAGTACAGGGAACACTGTTCCGGTTTTATGTATATGAGAAAGAGCATCCGGAGCGTATCATAGGGACGATATGTGTACATCATATTACACGTGGATTTTCTGAACAGTGTGAGGTTGGATATAAGTTTTCCAGCGCATATCATCATCGCGGATACGCAACGGAATCACTGCGTTTTATTATGGATCTGGTGTTCCGGGATTTAAAACTTCACCGTGCCATGGCATGGGCACTTCCGGATAATACGGCAAGTATCCGGCTGCTTGAACGGGTGGGGTTCGTGTACGAAGGTATCTGCCATGATTATATGATGCTCAATCAAAAGTGGCGGGATCATGCGCAGTTTTGCATGATTAATCCTGATTAAGCGGACACATCCAGTATCCGAAAACTCCGGTCATGTCTTTGGAGTCTGAGGATACTGCGGCTGCTGCCTCAAATTCCGGGAAACCAAAGAGCATTGCCATCATACGTTCCGGCTGCTCATAGATTCCAGGAATTCCAAGAAACTGTTGTTTTTTTCCATTCATTTCCAGCGTTTTCAACATGAGATAGTGATAATTGAAAAAACCGTGCAGAAGAAAACGGTTGTTGCACAGATTCCAGTTGCTTTTTGGAAGCTTTCGGATATCCTGAATTTCTACTTTCTGATAAGAGGCTTGTGGCTGCCGGACTGCTTCTGGTTGAGGGATTGTTTTCGGCTGTTGGATCGTTTCCGGTTGAGGAGTAGTTTCGGGCTGCCGGATGGGTACCGGTTCTGGCATGGCTTGTGACTGTCGGACGGGTACCGGTTCTGGCATGGCTTGCGGCTGACGGAATCGCTCTGGTTCGGTTGTAGATTGCGTCTGTATGACCGGCTCTGTCTGTGCCTGAGCGGCAGGCGGTACCGCTTCTTTTTTCTGAAAGATTAAAAATTCTCCCCGGAGTGCCTCAGGAACCGGAGCGGAAGAAAGGCATCCGGTCAGAAACCTTCCGTTGCCACAGGCAATGGTCAGGGTCTGTGCCTGATGCACGTCAAAACCACTGTTTCCGATCCGATTATTTTCACAGGTAAAGCTGCAGGTTCCCATACCCTGCGTGAGCAATAATTCGGTAACAGGTATAGCCTGCAGACCATTTTCATATACTGTCAGATAGACCGGACATTTTCCCTTGAAACGGTCAAACCCCCGGATCTGAAGTTCCATACGGCAGCTGTTTTCGCGCAGATCGGTGCGGATGAACCCGGTATTTCGTCCGCGGTTTCCCTGTTCATATTCATAAATATAAGTAATAAATCGTCTCAATTGAAGAATTCTCCTGTTTTGTATTTGATGTCTTGTATAGTTTATGAGCCGGGGAAAAAAATATGTCGTTTATTTTGAAAAAAGGATTGACATTTTGGTACTAAAGTATTATTATAATGTCAGTAACAGTTCCTATTATCGTTTTGGACTAATGGAGAAATGAGGGAGAGTATTATGATAAAACGAAGTCGTCAGCGGGAGGCGATCCGGCAGTGCCTGACAGGCCGCTATGATCATCCGACTGCGGAAACGGTTTATATGAGTATCAAAGACGAATTTCCAAATATCAGTCTCGGAACTGTTTACCGGAATCTTTCTCTTTTGTCTGATCTGGGGGAGGTTCAAAAAATTACTGTCAGTGGAGGCCCGGACAGATTTGACGGAAACCCGGCACCGCATTACCACTTTTCTTGCAGAGAGTGTGGATGTGTGATGGATCTGGACATGCCTTCCCAGGAACAGTTAAATCAGATTGCAGCGGAGCAGTTTGATGGAACAATTGAAAACCATTCCATTTTGTTTTCCGGATTATGCCCGGACTGCAAAAAGAAAAACACCCATTAATTAAATTTTTAATAAGGAGGACATTTAAAATGGCAAAGTTTGTATGTACCGTATGTGGTTATGTTTATGAAGGTGAGGCTGCACCGGCAGAGTGCCCGATCTGCCATGCACCGGCAGAGAAGTTCGTAAAGCAGGAGGGTGAAATGACCTGGGCTTCCGAACATGTAGTTGGTGTTGCAAAAGGCGTGAGTGAAGACATTCTTGCAGATCTTCGCGCAAATTTCGAGGGAGAGTGCTCTGAAGTTGGTATGTATCTGGCTATGGCAAGAGTTGCCCACCGTGAGGGATATCCGGAGATCGGAATGTATTATGAAAAAGCTGCTTATGAAGAGGCAGAGCACGCTGCAAAATTTGCAGAGCTTCTTGGTGAAGTAGTAACAGATTCTACAAAGAAGAACCTGGAAATGAGAGTAGAAGCTGAGAATGGAGCGACTGCAGGAAAGACAGATCTTGCAAAGAGAGCAAAGGCTGCAAACCTTGATGCAATCCATGATACCGTTCATGAGATGGCTCGTGACGAGGCTAGACATGGAAAAGCGTTTGCTGGTCTGTTAAAGAGATATTTTGGTTAATCTTTAAAACGCATAAAATAAGCATTTCAGAGGATAGATGGTTGTTTAACTGTCTATCCTTTTTTTGCTGCAGCAAATCATCTGTTTTCCATGCCCGTTCGGAGGGAAAACTATTGACAGCAATAGTCGCATGATTATAGAATATAGAAAAGTGTTACTGAAAACAGTGACAAAAAGAGCAAGGTGGGAGGTTGCAGTTGTGAAGAGATATATAAAGAGATGGATCAGTTTTATACTGTTCATGTGCGTTTTTGTCCAGTATCCCTCAGAGGGAGTGGTTATGGCGGCAGACAGCGGTCAGAAAAACATAGACATCGTTGGTACCGCGTCGATGAATACATATGATGTGGCACTCCGTGTTGGAAAAACAAAGCAGCTTGTGTGTAATGGAACGACCGGAAAGATGGTGTGGAAATCATCCAATCCGAAGGTCGCAACAGTAGATAAAAAAGGTCTGGTAAAAGCAATCAAACCGGGAAAAGCAATGATTTCGGTTTCCGGTGGAAATCTGATCGGTTCTATGACCTGCAAGGTCGGTGTGAGTAAAAAAATTACCACAAAACAGGCCAGACGTAAGATTATGGCTATGAAAAAGACTTACAAAGAGGGTCTGTCCTGGACAAACGAAAACCGGCAGTATTTCTGGGAAGCCACGAACTGTCAGTGTTATGGATGTATTGCCCTGTGTGGAGAAATTAGTGATAAAGTGTTTGGCAAATATGCACCGGTGACAAAACACAGCAATTTCAGCAGGATCAAGGCAGGCGATCATATCCGCATCGGAAACGAACATTCCGTTATGGTTCTCCAGAAGAACGGAAATACGCTTACCGTCGTGGAAGGAAACTATAATGCCACCGTTCACTGGGGAAGAAAAATAACAAAAAAGGAGCTGCAGGAAAGTGGTTTCTATGTGGAAACAAGATATTGACAGAATGCTTTTCTGTATTTGGAAGGGGATACTCCAAACTGTTTTTTAAATGCCTTGCTCAGATGAAATTATACATGCTGCTTTCCGGTTTGACAATGGATTTTTTGACATAAAATATATACTATAAGTATATAACAAAGAAGATAAATTGGATAGTGATTTCTTGATTATACATTAGGAGGAATGCATATGGAAAAAGAAAAATTTTCATATCCTGTTTCATTGCGCAGGATGCAGATTACAGATAAATTCTGGAAAAATGAGATGGAACTGGTGCGTACGGAGGTGATCCCTTATCAGTGGAATGCGTTGAATGATAAAGTAGAAGGCGCAGCACCAAGTTATTGTATGCATAATTTTAAAGTGGCGGCAGAAATGAACCGGCAAAAGAGAAAACAGGGAGCTGCGTATAAAGAACCTTCGTATACATACCGTGGATTTGAGATGTTACCGGAAGATCCAGAAAATCTCAAGGATGAGTTTTATGGATATGTATTTCAGGATACGGATTTTTCCAAGTGGGTGGAAGCGGTCGGATATTCGCTGACACAGCATCCCGATCCGGATCTGGAAAAGGTTGCAGATGCTGCAATTGATATTGTCTGTGCGGCACAGCAGGAAGACGGATATCTGGACACGTATTATATTATCAATGGAAAAGATGGTATTTTTACCAACTTACGCGACCATCATGAATTGTACTGTATGGGGCATCTGATCGAAGGTGCTGTGTCATATTATGAGGCAACGGGAAAAGATAAACTGCTTCATGCGGCGGAACGATTCGCGGATTATGCTACAGATTATTTCGGACCGGAGGAAGGAAAATGCAAGGGATATCCGGGACATGAAATTGCAGAAATGGCACTCGTCCGTCTTTATGAAGTTACAGGAGAACAAAAGTATCTGGATTTAAGCCTCTTTTTTATTGATGAAAGAGGCACAAAACCATATTACTTTGATAAAGAACATCCGGAAACCGTAAAGAAAGGGCATGAGAATGAATTGCGGTATAGCTATTATCAGGCACATCTGCCGGTACGGCAGCAGGATGAGGCGTTTGGTCACGCAGTCCGTGCTGTGTACCTGTATTCCGGTATGGCAGATATTGCACGTATTACAAAGGACGAAGAACTGTATCAGGCATGTGTACGTCTGTGGAATAATGTGACGAAAAAGAAAATGTATATTACAGGGGGCATCGGTGCAACACATTTGGGAGAAGCCTTTTCTTTTCCGTATGATCTTCCGAATGATACGGCATACGCAGAGACCTGTGCATCGATCGGACTGATGTTCTGGGCGCGGCGTATGCTGGAAATTGTTCCGGATGCAAAATATGCAGATATTATGGAGCGGGCATTGTATAATGGCGTATTAAGCGGAATGGCTTTGGACGGAAAAAGCTTTTTCTATGTGAATCCGCTGGAGGTGCTGCCGGAGGCGTGCCACAAAGATGAACGGAAATTTCATGTCAAACCGGTACGGCAGAAATGGTTCGGATGTGCATGCTGCCCGCCAAATCTTGCGCGCCTGATCAGTTCCATTGGATCTTATGCATTTACAGAAAATGAGAATACGCTGTTTGTGCATTTGTATATGGGAAGCAATGTGGAAAAAACGGTGAATGGGAAAACGGTAAACGTGCAGATGGAATCAGATATGCCATGGGAAGGAAACATAAAGATCCGTGTGCAGGCTGAAAATGCAAAAATGACGCTGGCACTCCGGATACCGGGATGGTGTAAAAATTATAAAATTTCCGGAATAGAGGATGCCGCACAGGAAGAAAAAGATGGATACCTGTATTTGAAAAAAGTGTGGAACAGGGAAGAAACCTTCTGTATTGATTTTCCAATGGAGGTACAGATGTTTGCAGCATCGGAGCGTGTCCGCGAGGATATTGGCAAGGCAGCGATTATGCGCGGCCCTGTGGTTTACTGCCTTGAAGAGAAAGACAATGGAAAGAACCTGCATGAACTGCTGGTCGATACAGATATGCATGCATCGGTGTCGGAGGGAAAAATCTGCGATACCGTAGTAAAAATGGTAGAAACAGACGGGTGGCGGCTGACAGAGAGTGGGGATGCAGAGGAGACTCTCTATCACATGTATCAAAAGCCGCAGAAGCAAAAGGTACGTTTGCATTATATTCCGTATTACACATGGGCAAACCGTGGAGAAAACGAAATGCAGGTATGGACACGCGTGCAGAACCCTTAAGGGTTCTGCAGCTGATTGCGGTATTGCGTTGGCGTGACATGGTAATAGGTCCGGAATGCTTTGCTGAAATAGTGGTTATCGGCATAGCCTAAACGTTCCGCAATATCCATGATTTTTATATCAGGCTGCCCTAAGAGCTCTTTGGCACGTTCCATGCGAAGTTTTAAAACATATTCGTAGATGGTATAACCGTATTTGTTTTTGAATAGTTTGTTGAGATATTCCTGCGAAAAAAAATATTTATCGGCAAACATGGAAATTTTAATATTGGTGCAATAGTTGCTTTCCACAAATTCCTTGATGATGGAAATCACTTCTTCCGGGGAAGTATTTGTGGTTTTTGCGGCATTCTGCCCAAACACCAGATCCGGGTCAATGCGGTGTAACGCCTTTTCTATGGCGGAATTTAAGGCATTTTCTTCAATGGGTTTGAGCAGATAATCGCATGCACCGAAACGGAGTGCCTGCTGGGCATAATGGAATTCGTCATATCCGCTGATAACGATGTACTGGCTGTCCGGAAATTCGTGATGGGCTTTTTCCAGAAAGGTACATCCGTCCATGACTGGCATATTCATATCAACGAAAACGACATCAGGATGCAGTTCACGCATGCAGGAGAGCCCATCTTTTCCATTGACTGCCGTAGCCGGTGGCTCGATGCCGTAATAGCTCCAGCGCCCCAGTTTGGATACGGCAATCTGTACAGGTTTTTCATCATCTATAATCAATGCTTTCAACATAAGTCTTATTCCTTTCTTTTGAAAATATCTTTTGAATGGTCAGGTGCGGCAGGAAGTACAAGGGTAATCCGGGTATATGCACCTTCTTTGGATGCAATCTTAAAGTTTGTTGGCTTTTCATATAAAATCTGCAGACGATTATACAGATTGGCAAGTCCGATTCCGTCCTGTCCGGTAGTTTTCTGGATTTCGAAGGAGTGCTGGATAGCTTCTAACTGATCCTCCGGAATACCACATCCGTCATCTTCCTCCGTGATCACAATGGTATCTGCCTGTTTTTTTACTGTCAGGGTAATGTGAATACGAAAATCATTCTGGTTTCTTCCGTGAATAATGGAATTTTCAATCAGCGTCTGTATGCTGATCTTTGGAATCATACAGTTTTTGGCAGCTTCATCGATATCCGCATGGAATTCGAAGAGATCTTCATTTCGCATTTTCTGAAGAAAAATATAATTTTTAACATATTCCATCTCGGCACTTAAAGGGACAAGTACGCTTCCCTTGATCGTGTATCGCAGATTGGATGCCAGAGAAGTAATCATGCGATGAATTTTCATCTGATCATTGAGCAGTGCCTCAGTAGATATGGCCTGCAGGGTATTGTATAAAAAATGGGGATTGATCTGTGCCTCTAAGGCGGCAAGCCGTGCATCTTTTGCATTCAGTTCCGCGACATATGTTTTACGGATCAATTTATAAATATGCTTCACCATGGAATTAAAACTGTTGGACAGTTCACAGATTTCCCGGCTGCCCCCTTCGTGTATCCGCGTGGTAAAATCTCCTTCCCCGGTTTTTGCCATTTGCAGGGAAAGGCGTTTGAGCGGAGAGGTGATCAGCAGAAGGAACGGATAGATCAAAAGGAGAGAAAGTAGCCAGATGACAGCTGCATTAATTTGTACATTTTTTTCCAGCTGCTGGATTTCCATATTGATCAGCTTCTCCGGAATCAGACAGATAAAGGTGATGCCGGAGACCTGGCTGGTTGTGCTTGTCATGATGTAACTGGTATCCCCCGAACATAAAATTCTTTCCTTGTTTTTCAGAGCTTTGGAAACATCTGAAAATTTAAACGAAGCGTTATTGTTTCCGCGGTAAAGCAAAGCATGTCTGTTGTTGAGAAGCAGGATGCTTTCATGGCTGGAGGCGTGATTCGTTTTTAATGTTTTCAGATTTTTTGGTTTCAGTGACAGTCGGACAACGGCCTGAACTTCCTGCGTGGAAACAGAGACCAGCGTGTGATAGTAGCACAGATGACCGTCTGCATCCGTGGTGAGGTACTGGTTCCGGGCATCCTTCTGGCACGCACGGATAGCAGTGGAGAAATCTTTCGAATTGCCTGGAGAATCGACAAAATGCTGCTGATTACCTGTTTTACCGATGACGAGACCGTGATTTACCAGATAGATTTCATAATCGCCGATGTCACTGCGCGTGTAATAATAATAGTACATCTGGCGTTTGATATAGCGAAGCTGTTCACTGGTAACAGGAGTGGCCAGATCAATCACTCTGGAAAAGGTAGAATCATAATAAGGCTGAAGGCAGAAGGTTGCCAGTGCATTCAGATATTCATCAAAATCTTCCGCTTCCAGGGAAAGAATACGCTCAGTTGTGGACTGATAATTGGAGATGGTTAAGTCCTTGGTTTCCGTATAGTTGGAGTAGGTGAGTACATGCAGTACCAGCGTGATCACAAGGACAATCAGCAGAGACAGTTCCACCCAGAGGGGGCAGCAATTTAAAAAATCCCGGATGCGGGAAGGTATGGTTTGTTTTCGTTTCATTCGTAGTTCCCCAGACATTTTTTGTATATTTTTTCAGATTCATTATATCCATTCTTTTTCATGCAGGCAAGTGGTTGAGTACAATATATTCGTTATAATAACTAAAAAAGTATAAAAAACAAAACTGGTGTTGTGCATGTTGTTCTGTTTTTTCCCCCTCATGGTTCATAATATTCCATTTCTATTTGCTTGAAGTTCATTTATACTCTGTATTGTAAGGAACAACCAAAACGTAGAGGGAGGGATAATATGAACAAGAAAGTGAAAAAAGGTTTTGAAATGGCCGTGTTCACACTTCCGTCGATTGTACTTGTGTGCATTATGATGTACATTCCATTTATTTTAAGTGGATATTACTCGCTGACGGAATGGAACGGTATTTCAAAGTCAGCAAAATTTGTGGGGTTGGCAAATTTTAAGACATTGTTTACATCTGGAGGAGATTTCCTTCCGGCACTTGGATTTACTACAAAGTATACGATCTGCTTTGTGATTTTTTCAAATGTGATTGCACTTGCTTTAGCAGTGATGTTGACAAAGAAGTTTAAAGGAGCCAATTTTCTGAGGGGTGTATTTTTTATTCCATATATCATGAGCATGACAATTGTTGGATTTGTATGGAAATTCATTTTTACCAACGGATTTCAGAAACTGTATGAGATGACAGGATGGAATTTCTGGAATTACAGCTGGCTGGGAGATTCCAAACTGGTATTTTTCTCCGTTGTGCTGGTTGGTGTATGGCAGTCACTTGGCTTTTACATTGTACTTTATATTGCAGGACTGCAGGCAGTTCCAAAGGATGTTTTGGAAGCAGCAGTTGTGGATGGTGCAAATTCCAGACAGTCATTTTTTAAAGTAACACTTCCGCTTCTGGGACCGTCCTTTACAACCTGTATTTTTATGTCATTAACCAACGGTCTGAAAGTTTTCGATATCATTCTGGCATTAACAAAAGGTGGTCCGGGAACTGCATCCAACAGTGTTACGCTGCAGATTTACAAAGAAGCATTTACGAACAATAATTATGGATTAGGTTCTGCAGAATCCATCATTTACTTCTTATTCGTATTGGTTGTAACACAACTGGTACTGAAGGGATTTAGCCGGAAGGAGGTAGAAATCTAATGAGCCTGAAAGCAAAACGTAAAAGAAATATGGGAATCATGATCATCTGCCTGATTCTGATTGCAATTGTATTTATTTATCCGGTATATCTGATGTTTATGAACTCGTTCAAACCATTTGGTGAGATTGTTGCGGATGTACTGGCATTTCCAAAACATTTTGACCTGAGCAACTATACATATGTAATCAAAAAAATGGATTATGCATTGCTGTTCCGGAACAATGTGATCATTACCGTGATAGGTATTGCCGGAATTGTGGTCTTTTCTTCCATGGCAGCATACATGCTCGACCGGAAAGACGGAAGATATACAAAGATTGCATATGCAATCATTACAACACCAATGCTGATTCCGTTTCAGACAATTATGATCACACTGTTAAAATCCATGAATGTACTGCATCTGTCCGGCAGCAAGATCGGACTGGGTATCCAGTACTGGGGATTTGGAATTCCGATGGCAACCTTTATTTTCTTTAACTTTATGAAGACAGTGCCAAAGGAACTTGATGAGAGCGCGACCATTGACGGAGCATCGACGTTCCGTACCTATACATCCATTATTTTTCCATTATTAAAGCCGGTAACCGTGACCGTCATTGTACTGGATGTAATGTGGATCTGGAACGATTTTCTGCTTCCGCTTTTGATGGTAAACAGTAACAATCAAACAAAAACGCTGGTACTTGCCGCATATACGTTTGTGGGACAGATGAATACCAAGTGGAATTACGCATTGACCGCTATGGTGCTGACCGTAGTTCCGTCCATCATCGTGTTTATTCTGTTACAGAAGCATATCGTAGAAGGTGTAGTAGCCGGTGCAGTAAAAGGATAGGGAGGGTATTCTTATGAAGAAAAAATTTTTAAGCGCAATTCTTTGTGCAGCAATGGGAGTAACAATGTTGGCAGGTTGTGGATCTTCTGGGGGAAACGGTGGAGATTCCAGTCAGTCGGCATCAGCAAAAGGCGATGATTCCGGAGAAATTTATATGTTTATCAGCCAGCCGGAGTATGCGGATGCGATAGGGGAACTGATCGATGAGTACAAAAAAGTGGCTCCGAATGTTACGATCAATTATGAGACTACACAGAACGATTATCCGACGCTGTTGAAAGCAAAATTAAATTCCGGAGAGACCCCTGATATTTTCGCCTCTACTTCCGGAAAAGAGATTGATACTTATAAGGAATATTCCTATGATCTGACCGGCCAGCCGCTGACAGAAACCATGCTTGACTCCGTGGCAGCAACCATGCAGAGCCCGTCGGATGGAAATGGATGCTATGGTGTGGCAATTAAGGGAAATTATTTCGGTATTGTATACAACAAAGACATTTTTGAGGAGTGCGGTATTACGGAATTTCCGAGTACGGTTTCTGCCATGAAAGATGCATGCGAAAAAATTTCTGCAAAAGGATATCAGCCATTTACCACAGGCTTTAATGAGTGGTGGGTATTTAAACATATCTGGCAGCATTTCCTAGATGCAGCTGCAAAGGATGCGGGACTTTCTACTTCTGATCTGATCGCAAAGTTTGAGAAGGGCGAAGCAAAGGTATCCGATTATCCGGAACTTTACAACAATTATTTTGACTTTATTGATCTGGCTGTAAAATATGGGGATGAGAAACCTCTGGAAACGGCACTTGACGGTGAGGAATCCGCATTTGGTACAGGAAAAGCAGCCATGGTATTAGGACAGGGCGCATGGATTGAGGCAGACTGCTTATCCATCAATCCGGATTTAAATATTGGATTTAACGGATATCCTGTAACAGAGGATGCTTCCCAGTGCCAGGTAATCTCCGGTTCTGATCAGGCATTACATGTAAACAAGGATTCAAAGGTATTACAGCAGACACTGGATTTCCTGAACTGGTGGTATACATCTGATTATGGAAAATCATGGTTTACGGATGTTGCCGGTGTAGTTCCTCCGGTAGAATCTACGACAGAGAGCAAATATGAAATCATCAAACAGGGAGATGAACTTTCAAAGACCAATGGCACTGCTGATCTGGCAATCTGCTACTCAACTGACAGCTGGCATCAGTCATTTGGCGAGATTATGCAGGGATACCTTGCAGGAACAACGGATAAGGATGCGACTTGTGCACAGATTGAATCACAGTGGAAAGCTATTGACGGCGCACAGTAGAACGTGTAAATGATGTAGTTTTTAAATGTGGCACAGTCCGGACAGACTGTGCCGCATTTTTTATGAAAAGAAAGGCAGGTATAACAAATGAAATTTACAGAGGGTTTTTGGGTCAGAAGTGAGCGGGCAAATGCCTCTTATGCATCACAGGGATTTTATGCAAAGAAGACGGCATATGGCATGCAGATTGTGGCACCGGAGCGTCCGGTATTAAATCGTGCGGATGCGATGAATATTTCTACGATTACCATTGATTTTATTGCATATGCAAAAAACAATATTCTGGTGAAAGCAAAACATTATGAGGGATATGAGAATGGAGAAGTCCGTTTTGAACTTCAGCAGGAGAAGGTGCCGTTTGAAGTTACAATTACCGAACAGGAAGCAGTTCTTGAAACCGGGGATGTGACCGTCCGTTATGACCGGACCAATGGATTTTACCGGTTCGAGGCGGATGGTAAGATCCTTACCGACAGTGGGCTGAGAAATCTCGGATATGTCCGGTATGATAGAAAACCGGCATCGGTACTGCCGGAAGAAAACTATCTGGCAGAAGATTATAAACCATATATGGTAGCAGAACTTTCCTTAAAGGCAGGCGAGCGGGTATATGGATTTGGAGAACAGTTTACAGCATTTGTCAAGAACGGACAGGTAATCAATATGTTTAATGAAGACGGAGGAACCGCTTCCGAAGTCGCATATAAAAATATTCCGTTTTACATGACCAATGAAGGATATGGGATTTTTGTGGATCATACCACACCGGTTTCATTTGAAGTTGCAAGTGAAAAAGTAGAGTATGTGGGATTTTCCGTTCCGGGAGAGGAAATCCGCTATCATCTGATCTATGGACCGTCACCAAAAGAAATTTTAAGCCGTTATACCGATATGACAGGAAAACCGGCACTTCCACCGGCATGGAGTTTTGGATTATGGTTGACAACTTCCTTTACTACAAACTATGATGAAAAGACAACAAGTTCTTTTATTGATGGAATGGCTGAGAGAAATATTCCACTCCGGGTATTTCATTTTGACTGCTACTGGATGAAAGCCTTTCATTGGTGTGATTTTACCTGGGATGATGAAACGTTCAGTGATGTGGAGGAAATGCTGCATCGGTACAAAACCGAAAAGGGCCTGAAAATCTGCTGCTGGATCAATCCGTACATTGCACAGGGAACCGACTTCTTCCGGGAAGGATTAGAACATGGATACTTTGTTATGCGCAAGGATGGAAAAGGACCACGTCAGCTGGATTTCTGGCAGCCGGGCATGGCACTGGTGGATTTTACAAATCCTGCAGCAACAAAATGGTATACCGATAAACTGCGTACACTTCTGGATATGGGTGTGGACTGCTTTAAGACAGACTTTGGTGAGCGGATTCCGGTTGATGTAACCTATCATAATGGAGCCGATCCGGTAAGTATGCACAATTATTATACATTTTTATATAATCAGGCAGTTTTTACATTGCTCAAAGAGGTTAAGGGGGAAGGAGAAGCGGTTCTTTTTGCAAGAAGTGCCACAGCCGGAGGTCAGCAGTTCCCGGTACACTGGGGAGGCGATTGTTCCGCGACTTATCCATCCATGGCAGAGACGCTGCGGGGCGGTCTGAGTTTTGCCATGAGTGGATTTTCCTTCTGGAGTCATGATATCTCGGGATTTGAGCAGACTGCGACACCGGATATTTATAAGAGATGGCTGCAGTTTGGTATCTTTTCTTCCCACAGCCGTCTGCATGGTTCAACCAGCTACCGTGTGCCATGGCTGTTCGATGAAGAGGCATGTGATGTGGCAAGATTCTTTGTAAATTTAAAGTGCCGGATGATGCCGTATCTGTATCGCATGGCTGTTTATTCCCATGAGACAGGCATTCCGATGATGCGTCCGATGATTCTGGAATTTCCACAGGAGATGGGGGTAAAAGATCTGGATATGCAGTATATGCTTGGGGATTCCATTCTTGTGGCTCCGATTTTCCGGGAGGATTCCGTGGGAGAGTTTTATCTTCCGGAAGGAACCTGGACCCACCTGCTTTCCGGAGAGCGCCGGGAAGGAGGAAGATGGTATACCAAAGTCTATGATTATTTTTCTCTGCCGGTATTTGTGCGTGAAAATACGGTACTTGCCATGGGCGAAAATGATCAGCTGCCGGATTATGAATATGCAGAGAATGTAGTACTGCATCTGTTTGAAATCAAAGATGGTGCAGAGATTACCACAGAAGTTACCGATGTGTCCGGAAAGACCGTGCTTGTTGCAAATACAAAGAGAGAGGGCAATACGGTTTCTGTAACCGTGGACCATCCGCAATACCATCCGTCGGTTATGGTGCATGGTATGACGGGGGTTGCAATTCAGACAGAGCTTGAAGTAAATTATACAGACAAAGGAGTTATTTAATTATATGGAACATGCATATTGGAAGCAGATGATAGAAATAGAAGAAAATGGGATTTTTCTGGTTTTTGGAATTACACGGAATGATCAGATCAAATTTTTACACTTTTCTTCCGTTCCACAGGCAGAGGATATGTCCGTACAGGAATGCAGGCAGGAGGATGAATGCCGGATGATGGATGAAGGATTTCCTCTGGTGCAGCTGGAACTGGCTGGCTATGATCGGCCATATGAGCGGCATGGAAATAAATATGTGGTGACTTCTCCCGGATGTTATCTGAAATATGAAAATATGCAGGATACAAAGAATGAATCCGGGAGAATGCTTCAGATCCGGCAGAAAGATCCTCTTACCGGAGTCTGTGTACAGACCGACATACAGTTTTATGACGGAGTGCCGGTGGCAAGATTTGTCAACCATGTAACGAATGAGGGAGAGGAGGAACAGGTACTGACGTACCTGTCCTCCTTTACCTGCTCTGGAATTAAGAGAGATGGAAACTTTTTGTATATTCCGCATAATGGGTGGCAGAAAGAGCTGAACTGGCGCAGATATTCGTTTGAAGAGCTTGGATTTCCGGTGACACAGACGAAAAGTATCCGGAGAAGTTCCAAAACAATAGAAGTTTACAATACCGGGAACTGGTCCACAAAAGAGTATCTGCCGATGGGGTTTCTGAGCCATCCGCAGAGTGGCGCGGGGCTGATCTGGCAGATTGAAAACAATGGTTCCTGGCATTATGAGATCGCAGACCAGAATGATCATTATGTTTTGAATGTCAGCGGGCCAAACGAGATACAGTCACATTTCAGTAAGGTGCTGCGCCCGGGAGAGACATTTGAAAGTGTGCCGGCAGCAGTGGGTGCAGTGCGGGCAGATATATCAGATGCATTTTCTGCAATAACGGAATACCGGCGAAGAATCCGCAGAAAAAACCGTGACAATGATACACTCCCGGTAATTTTTAATGATTATATGAATTGTCTGTGGGCAGATCCAACGACGGAAAAAGAATTACCGCTGATTGATGCTGCAGCAAAGGCCGGATGTGAATATTTTGTTATTGATGCCGGATGGTACGCAAAGGGAATCTGGTGGGACAGCGTAGGAGAATGGAAAGAAAGCCGCGAGCGTTTCCCAAAGGGAATCCGGCAGGTGACCGATTATATCCGGAACAAAGGGATGATACCGGGAATCTGGCTGGAACTGGAAGTCATTGGAATCCACAGTCCGAAACTTGCAGAATTAAGTGATGACTGCTTTTTCAAACGGCATGGCAGACGGATATATGACAGAAGCCGCTATCAGCTGGATTTCCGGAATCCGGAGGTGATCGCCCATGCCAATGAAGTGATCGACCGTGTTGTGAATGAATATGGCGTCGGTTATATTAAGATGGATTATAACATTGAGCCGGGGATCGGAACGGAACTGGATGCAGACAGTTTTGGAGAAGGACTGCTTGCACATGAGAGAGCATATCTGGCTTGGCTGGATACGGTATTTGAAAAATACCCGGATCTTGTGATCGAAAATTGTTCCAGTGGAGGCTTGCGCATGGACTATGCCCTGTTGTCCCGGTTAAGTATCCAGTCTACCAGTGATCAGGAAGAATATGATATGTATGCACAGATTTCTGCAAATGCAGCTACCGGTGTCGCACCGGAGCAGGCAGCAGTGTGGTCCTATCCGTTAGAGCAGGGAGACCGCGAGGAAACCATCTTTAATATGGTAAATGCGATGCTGCTTCGCATTCACCAGAGCGGACATCTGGCACAGCTTTCACAGGAACGGTTTCAGCTTGTAAAAGAGGGGATTGACTGTTATAAACAGATCCGCAAAGACATCAAAAACGGGCATCCGTACTGGCCGCTTGGACTTGCAAAAGCAGAGGATTCATGGATGGCATACGGAATGGAAGCACCCGCACAGGAAGGTGCGAAAACCAGAACATTTTATCTGTCTGTCTGGAGAAGAGGCGGGGAGCAGAAAGCATGCACATTTCTCCCGGTACCTGCATATAACACACCGGACTGGAACGGGGCGGATATGACAGTAAAACAGATTTATCCGGTGGAAGAGGCACAGCATGTGCGCATCAATCAGGATCATACAATCACGGTGGAATATGAGCAGCCGGTCATGGCGCGTGTTTTTGAAGTTACTATTTGACTTTTTTCTTTGAAACCAATATATTGACAGAGTAAGTATGATTAGAATCATAACAGACTGAGTGGGGAAGAAATGTACAGAGCAGGAATTGATCTTGGTGGAACCAATATAAAAGCAGGGATTGTTGACGAACAACAGCATATAATTGCAGAAGCATCTGTGCCGACGAATGTAGAGAGACCGTATCAGGACATCATAAGGGATATGGCAGAACTGGTAAAAACGCTTTTGAAGCAGAAAGGTATCGGGGAAACACAGCTGAAGAGTATAGGAATCGGAAGCCCGGGAACGATTGATGCAGTACATGGAGTTGTGTTGTATTCCAATAATTTCGGGTGGGAAAATGTTCCGCTCACAGAGCAGTTAAAGAAGTACTTTTCCTGTCCGATTGCAGTTTCCAATGATGCAAACTGTGCGGCTTTGGGTGAAGTAAAAGCCGGTGCGGCGCAGAATACAAAAAATGCGATTCTGCTGACTCTTGGAACTGGTGTGGGCGGTGGAATTATTCTCGATGGAAAGGTGTTTGAGGGCGCACATGCAGGCGGTGCCGAACTCGGACACACAAGTCTGATATGTGGCGGTGAGCCGTGCACATGCGGACGGAAAGGCTGCGTGGAGGCATATGTATCGGCGACAGCGCTGATCCGCGATGCAAAAAGAGCCGCGCAGCAGCACCCGGAATCCATCCTGAATACAATGTGTCAGGGAGATCTTTCGCACATGAATGGAAAAATTCCGTTTGATGCCGCACAGGATGGGGATACAGCAGCAGAAAAAGTAGTAAATGATTATATTTGCTATCTTGGAGAAACCATTACAAATTTTGTCAATATTTTCCGGCCGGATATTGTTTTGTTATCGGGAGGAATCTGCAATCAGGGGAAAAAACTGACAGAGCCTCTTGAAACATACATTCAGGATAAATGCTTTGGTGGCAGCAAGGCGTTTATTCCGAAAGTTGCATGTGCGGTTCTTGGAAATAAGGCGGGAATCATCGGCGCTGCAAATCTGACAGGCGGTAAGGAAAGATAAGGAGAATGGAGTTATTATGGAAGAAATTTTTGAACAGTTTAAAGATAAGGATGCATTTGATGCCTACTGGAAAGAACATTATGTTCCACTTACTTATGAGGATGTAAGGGAAGCATACGAGGATTTTGTAAAATCTGCGGATAAGCATATTTTTCTGTCGGATTATGAGGAATCCGGTAATGTCAGCCGGGAGGATTTTATGGACAATCTTTCACAGGCGGCGCAGTTCGCGTTTCAGGATGGATTGACGGAAGCGTTTTATGAGAAGAATCCGGAAGTCTACGAGAATGCATTTGCATTATTTGAGGCGGCACAGATGGAAGGCGGGGATGCGAATATTGCGGCAGCTTTTCATGAAGAGTATCAGCGTTTGTACCATGATTTTTTGTTGGAACTGTTTGATGCACAATATGCGGAATAGACCGGGAAAATATAGGAAATAAAAGAAGGAGGCGCATAATGCGGCCTCCTTTTAAAATTTCATAAATGTGCAGGTTGTATTCTTAAAAACAGAATAAGGAGCATTTGCCATGAAAGTTACGCTACGCGTAAGGCAAATGCGTATGTCATATTCTGGAAAAGAAGAATAAAGGAGCACTTGTTATGAGAATTGCGCTACGCGCAAAACAAGTGCGTAGGTTGTATTCTTGAAAAACAGAATACAACAAGAACCGAGTATCCCGCTTCGAATCAGAAACAATAGACGTTACCTTTGCAGTTAACTCCCCCCAGGCACCCTCACGTCACATGAGAGCTTTCGCTTAGGGCTGCTGTATTCCTACCCTGACCCGGTTCACGAATTCCCATTGCGCAAGACCCAGACGTCAACGCCACTTGCGAAGGGCAGCTCCACCGCCCTGACCCTCTGCGGGATATCACCCCAACTATAGCGGATTGTTGGTACAAGGTACCGCTACCACCCCGGCTACTCGGAGATTTAAGTATAATTCATATCAGAGGCTCTTGTCAAGCAAAACTGCCCGCATCTGTAAATTTAAAAAAAAGCTAAAGTATCTGCCAAACGAACCGATAAACAATGTATAGAGATGCAAGAACAGATGCATTTCGGAAGCTTATTTCAAGGAAGAAAGGAGATGCTGAGCATGCGTATAGATGCATATAACCAGGTAGCACAGTTATACGGTATACAAAAGAATTTAAAGACACAGAAGGCGCAGAATGCAGCAGGTCCGAGAGATCAGGTGTCCATTTCACAGGCCGGACGTGATTATCAGGTCGCAAAAAGTGCAGTATCAGAAGCTTCGGATATCAGGGAAGATAAGGTAAGCCAGCTTAAATCAATGATTGATGCGGGAACATATTCCGTTGAGCCTGGCGATTTTGCCAGCAAATTACTTGAAAAGTATAATGCCTGATGCAAAAGGCAGACGAGAGAGGTTTTTGAAGTGGCTAGTTTAGTAGAAGAGCTTGTAACAGTACTGGAAGAAGAAGAAAAGATTTACCAGACATTGATTTCTTATGGAGAAAAAAAGACAGACATCCTGATTCGGGCAGATGTTCCGGAACTGGAAAAACTGACATGTCTGGAACAGCTGGCAAGTGATGATCTGGTGACACACAGCAACCAGCAGGTACAGCTCTTAAAGGATATTGCCAATGTACTCGGACGTACAGAAGAAAAGATGACAGTTACCAGACTGATCACTTTGCTGGAGTCGCAGCCGGATGTACAGAAAAAACTGACCGAAGCGAGAGACCGTCTGCTTGCGGCAGCAGACCGGATGAATCATCTGAATGATCAGAACGTGGCTCTGATTAAACAGGCCATAGAGTTAAACGAATTCGACCTTACGTTGTTCAAGAGTTTGCGGCAGGCCCCTGAGACCGCCAATTATGACAAAACTGCCTGCAATACAGGAAGCTTGCTGGGCAGCAGCGGATTTGACGCAATGAGTTAAGGAGGAACAAAAGAATGGGAAACGGATTCGGAAGCTTATATATTGGGGCATCTGGACTTCAGAATGCCCAGTATGCACTGAATACAACGGCAAACAACCTTGCAAATGTGAACACAACAGGATATGTCCGCCAGCAGGTTCGTTTTGCAGATAAAAATTATAATAAATTAAAGGACCCGAATAAAAATGTGAACATGCAGCAGTATGGGCTGGGTGTATCCATTGGAGATGTGGTTCATGCAAGAGATATTTTCTTAGACAAATCTTATCGGCAGGAGAATGGACGCAAGGGATTTTATACTTCTTTTTATGAAATCACGGATTATGTGCAGGATCTGTTTCAGGAATTAAACGGAGAACAGTTCAAACAGAGTGTCAGTGATCTACATCAGGCATTTCAGGAACTGGAGCCTAATATGGATAATTCCACACAACAGAATCTGGTACTTGAAAAAGCGGATCTTCTGCTGAGCCGTACGAAGTCATTGTATGATGACATGAAATCGTACCAATCCAATATCAATGAACAAATTAAAGATGATGTTGACCGTGTAAACAAGATCGGAAACCGTATCTATGAACTGAACCTGCAGATTCAGAAAGTAGAAGCTGGCGGACAGGAAACTGCAATGACCCTGCGAGATGAGCGTGACAATCTGCTGGATGAGCTGGGCGGATACGGAAGTGTCTCCATTAAGGAAGATGCGACGGGATTTACGTATGTAGATTTTGAAAGCACACCGTTTATCGATGACAATAAGTGCTATAACATCGGACTGCAGGAAGACAAAGAAACCGGATTTTACACACCGTACTGGACGCAGCTTTCTGATGTGGACAAGCAGCAGTATGTCCGCGTATTTAAAAAGAACGAAGTGATTTCTACGGATTTAAATACCGATGTGGGAAGTATTAAAGCCAAACTTCTTGCCCGTGGGGACGGATACGGAACGTATCAGGATCTGGAAAGCGAAGAGGCGTATGACCGTATTTCCGGTTGTACCATGATGGAGACAGAAGCACAGGTTTCTGCACTGCTTCACAATATTGTGACAAAAATCAACGATGCATACTGTCCGAATAAGACAGTAGATACGGATGTCACCTATACCGATGCCGATGGGAATCAGGTATCATTAAAGGGAAAGAAAGTTCTGGATGCCGCAAACTGTGCGGTCGGGGAAGACGGACAGCTGCCACCGAGGGAATTGTTTACCCGTGTGGGAATGGATCGTTATACCAAGGTGACAGGAGATGATGGGAATACCTACTATGTATACAACGAAGAGGACGAAAATGATCCCACGACACTGTATTCCCTGAACAATATCAGCATCAATAAAGAGTTGCGCAAGCAGATCACACTGATGCCGTACAAGAATCAGAACGGTACGGATTATCCACTTGGGGAAAAACTGATGAGCCTTTGGAACGACAAGGAAATGACACTGAATCCGTACGACAAAAAGCCGTGTACGTTTGAAGGCTATTATAACAAGCTGATCGGGCAGATCGGAAATGATGGAAGCACTTTCCAGTCGGCAAGTGAGACACTGACGGGGGCACTGTCTTCCATCGACAACCAGAGACAGCAGACGATGGGCGTTTCCTCCGATGAGGAACTGACACACATGATCAAATTCCAGTCTGCATATAATGCGTCCAGCCGTTTTATGACGGTAATCAGTCAGATGACAGAACTGATCGTGACAGGATTGAAATAGAGATAAGGAGGCGTAGTTATGCCATCACAATTTTTTGGATTGAATATCGGGGCAAGTGCGTTGTCGGCATTTCAGACCTCAGTGAATACAGCGGCAAACAACGTTGCAAATGTGCAGACCAAAGGATATACCAGACAGACGGCAAATCTGTCCGCAACCGATCCGATCCGTGTATATACCAGATACGGCAGTGTCGGAACCGGTGTGGAAGTGACTTCCGTGACGCAGGAGCGAAATCTCTATTATGATGAAAAATACTGGCAGAGTAATTCAAGCCGGGGATTTTTCGAACAGAAACTGTATTATGTGGATCAGGTCCAGACAATCTTCCGGGATGATGAGCAATCGCAGAAAGGATTTTCCAGTATTTTTTCCCAGATGTTTAAGGATCTGAATACCTTAAAGACACAGGGAGAAGTGAAAGCCGTCCGCAATCAGTTTATTCATCAGGCACAGAGCCTTTGCACTTATTTTAATGCTTTGTCCAAGAGCCTGACGGAGATTCAGGAGGATACCAACGAAGAGATCAAGGCTTCTGTGGATAATATCAATTCCATTGCAGAGAAAATTTCGGTGCTCAACAAGCAGATTAATAATATTGAAGTACGCGGAGGGCATGCAAATGAGCTGCGCGACCAACGCGCGAATCTGATTGATGAGCTTTCAGGGATTGCAGATGTAGAGACGAAAGAATTCGAGGTGACAAACTCCAACGGACAAAACTTAGGAGGAACCAATTACCGCGTATATATCAACGGACAGACACTTGTAGACGGAAACGATTACCGGACATTAAAATGCACCTCTTCAAAGTATCTGAATAATCAGATGGATGCCGAGGGCATGTATGCCATTACCTGGGAAGATACCGGAATGGAATTTAATGCCAAAGGTGCCAGTGCCAACGGAAGCCTCAAGGCATTGTTTATGATCCGTGACGGAAATAACAATGAAAATATGAAGGGAACGGTCTCGGATGCAGATCTGTCTTCTATTACGATAAAGATTCCGGATACAAAAGTGAATGAACTTTCACTGGCGAATAAAGGCCGGATTATGGTAAATAATAAGTTTTATTACTATGATGGATGGACTGCAAAAGTCGGTGAAAACGGGGTAAACAGTGTAACATTTAAGCTTGCCCCGGAATCCCAGATGGCAGATCAGGCAGAAGTTGACCGTGTCAAGGGAGACGGGCAGAGCAATTATCTGACAACCGGTTCTTCCATGGATGCTATGGGGATTCCGTATTATCAGAATCAGATCAATGAGTTCCTGCGTAATTTTACCCAGGCATTCAATGATATTGAAAAACAGGGTGTTACATTAGATGGCGATAAAATGGGAGCCTTTTTTGTGGGAACTTCCCCAACCGGAAACACGTTTGGTGCAGATGCGTGGGATGCGAAAGTACAGGCGGCAAAGAAAGACGGATGGACGACGGATATTGAACTGTCATCCGACGGGGACAGCTATTATCAGTTTACAGCGACAACCCTTGCAGTAAACAGCAAATCATTAAAGGATCCCAACTACTTTGCAACGTCAACCCAGATTACACAGGGGGAGGCGAAATACGATACCGTTGAGAATCTGTTGAAGCTGCAGAAGGATGTGCGGATGTTCCGCGGGGATTCTGCGGAGACGTTTCTCGAAACACTGATTTCAGATGTGACGGTTGACGTGAACAAGACAACAACAAGTTCCAATAATTATTCGAACCTGTCTACCGCGATTGCGACACAGCGTACCTCGGTATCCGGTGTGGATGAAGACGAGGAAGCGATGAACCTGATCAAATTCCAGAATGCATACAATCTGGCATCTAAGGTGATTTCCGTGATGTCGGAGATGTATGACAAACTGATCAATGAGACCGGGGTGGTATGATGCCTGTGGACGAAACCGTGTGAGCTGACAGTATAAAACTTAGGAGGGAGATCCTATGAGAGTTACCAATAATATGATCACAAGCAACACAAAGAGCAATATCAATGCAAATAAGGTGCTTGTGGATAAATATAATACCCAGATGACAACGCAGAAGAAGATCAATAAACCGTCGGATGATCCGGTCATTGCGATTCGTTCCCTGCGTATGCAGACCAGTCTGTCCCATATTGACCAGTATCTGAACAATAACATTTCGGATGCCAATTCCTGGCTGAATGTGACGGATACGGCGCTGGAAAATATGAAAACAATCCTGACGGATGTCCGCTCATTATGTGTCAAAGGGGCAACGGATACCTTAAAAGAAGATGACCGCAGAACCATTCTGAATCAGCTGAAATCTTTAAGTGATCAGATTTATGCAGAGGGAAATGCAGATTTTTCCGGCAGAACGGTATTTACCGGATATCGTACGACCGAGCAGCTGACATTTAAGACAGATGAAGAGACAACATCCTACACGATTGATCAGAAATTATCCTATAAAGATATTTCCGAGGCACGCTACACATACGGAAACGTAGATGTACCAACGGATGCGGCAAACAGCTTTGATGAAAAGATTTCCATCGGGGAAAATACCTACGACCGGCTGCGCCTGGCGTATGGAAAGATTAACGGAAAAGATAATTCGGATGGAACGGGAGCAATTGATCCGATTTCCAGTATGAGTTATACGACAGCTGCAGGAAAGAAAGTGAAATTAAATCTTGCACCGGGACAGACTAGCGGACAATTTGTAGATGAGAATGGGGCAGCAACCGGCAGTACGTTTACCATGTACGAATCCAAAGAGGAGTGGCTTAAGGATAAGGCGAACAACGGGGAAGCCAAAGTCGGAGACAATGCCATGGTATTTATCAAAGATACCGGTGAAATGATTCTCGGAAAAGATTTGTCCAATACATTAAAGAGGGAAAAGGCAGATCTTAGCATCACGTACACCAAAACCGGATTTGATGCAGGAGAGGTTCGTCCGGAATATTACTATGACTGTAAGATGAAGACTCCGGATATGCAGGAGGCGGTACAGTATACCAAGGAAGATCAGCCGATCAATTTCGAAATTTCCAGTGGAATCATGCTCGCGGCAAATACACAGGCGAGCGATGTTTTAAGTACTGACATTGGACGGGATATGACGGAGATGATGACGCTTGTTTCTGCTTCCACACAGGCACATGACAAAGTTTCACGAATTGAAAAGATGATGTCGATGGATAAGTATTCGGATGAGGAGAGCCAGAAGAAACTTCAGACCTATCTGGATGCTGCCAATAAAGAAGCTACCTATGCAGACGATAATCTGTCAAAAACCTACCAGCAGTTTATCTCAAATTTTGACGGATACCTGAATAAAGTAAATGTGGCACATACCAATGTGGGTGGATTGCAGCAGCGCGTGGAGCTGACAAAGACCCGTGTGGAAAACCAGAAAGAGACGGTAGAAGAATTGAAGTCTAACAATGATAACCGTGACATTTCGGATATTATCATTGATTACTATGCTGCTTACAATGCATATACGTCCAGTCTGACGGCTGCATCGAAAGTTGGAAGCCAGACATTACTGAACTATTTATAAAAACGCGGAGCGAAGGAGAAAGACCATGAAGGCTGATTCACGTATTTTTGGAAAAATTGAAATAGAGGATGATAAAATCATCACGTTAGAGAAAGGTATGATCGGTTTTCCGGATCTCAATCATTTTGCACTGATTTATGACGAAGAGAAAGAAAAAAAATACAATTCCATTATGTGGCTGCAGTCGATGGATGATCCAGACATTGCATTTCCGGTTATGATGCCGCATATTGTCAAGGAAGATTACAACCCGAATGTAAGTGAGGAAATGATTGCACCACTCGGAAAACTGACACCGGAAAACACATATATTCTTGTGACGGTAACGGTTCCGAAAAATATAGAAGATTTTTCCGTAAACCTGAAAGCACCGGTTGTGATCAATATGGATAACCGCAAAGGGGTACAGATGATAGTGGAGGATGATTATCCGGTAAAATACAAAGTATATGATGTGCTTAAGGCAAAGAAAGAAAAGGCGGGTGAATAAGATATGCTGGCATTGACAAGAAAAAAGGGGGAGGCCCTTGTAATCAACAACAATATCGAGATCACCGTACTTGAAATCCGGGGAGACCAGATCAAACTTGGAATTACGGCACCGAAAGATGTTCCGGTATACCGTAAGGAAGTGTATCTTCAGATTCAGAAAGAAAACCAGGAGGCAATCAGCCTTGATGGTATCGAAGCATTAAAAGGAATTCTTGGATAAATCGGAAAAACAATCGGAGGGTGTTAAGTTTTTACTGACACGCTCCGATAATTATTTATAGAATGACAGTAATAGATTGGCTATGCAGCCGGCATAACCGGCAGCGGATGATGGAGACAGGAGGTAATCATCATGGCAATGGAGGCTATTAAAGGTGCAGGAATGACGTATCAGGGAAGTGTGTCATCTGCAGAAAGCCAGCCCAAAACAGATACTGCGGTAAAAGCAGCAGAGACCGATGCACCTGAAAAGGGCATCGTATCGGAGAATATAAAGCAGGCTGGTGAGGAGAACGTAAACACTTCCCAGGGAGCAGATCAGCGGAATAAAAATGCGCAGATCAAAAAAGCCGTGGATGAAGTGAATAAAAAGGCGGTCAACTCGGAAGCAATATTCGGCATCCATGAGGCAACCAATCGTGTGACCATAAAAATTATTGATAAAGATACCAAAAAAGTACTCAAAGAGATCCCACCGGAGAAAACACTGGATATGATTGCAAAAGTGTGGGAACTTGCAGGCCTTATGGTAGATGAAAAAAGATAAAAAAGGGGAGGGAAAATTATGGCAATCAGAATGACGGGCATGGTGTCCGGACTGGATACCGATTCTATCGTAAAAGAACTTGTTTCTGCATACAGTACCAAAAAGGAAAAATACGAAAAAGAGCAGACAAAACTTGGCTGGAAGCAGGAGATCTGGAAAAGTCTGAATAAAGAAGTAAACAGTTTTTATAAGAGTGTTGGTAATCTGCGGTTTGACAGCGGATACAATACCAAAAAGACAACATCGTCCGACAGCACGAAGGCAACCGTCAGTGCGAGCGGAAATGCGACTGTCGGAACACAGAAACTGCATGTGCTTTCTACTGCACAGTCCGGTTATCTGACAGGTGGAAAGATAACGGCATCGGACAGCAGTGCAAAGGTTACTTCTTCCACAAAGCTTTCAGAGCTTGGATTTACAGAAGATGAGACAGCACTTAAGTTTATCGCAAAGGATAAGGATGGTAAGGACATTAGCACTGACATCAAGTTAAGTAAGGACAGCACGATCAGCGATGCCGTCAAGGCTCTGCGTGATGTGGGACTGAATGCAAGTTTTGATGAGAACAATGGACGAATTTTCTTAAGTTCTTCCGCTACCGGTGCGTCAACGGATTTTTCACTGAAGTCAGATGGAAGTGATGCATCTAAGAACTTATTGAATACGCTGGCTCTGAATACAGACGCAAGCGAGGTTACAGAGGCCTCTAAGAGAGCCACAAAGATTGATGGAAGTGATGCGGCAATTGTACTTAATGGTGTTGTATATACCAGTTCTTCCAATAATTTTTCTATTAATGGACTTTCCATTTCAGTGAATGCCGTGACAGATTCTGTGGATCTTTCAAAGGCAAAAACAAATGGAAGTCTTGATGCTGATAAGATTTCAGATATGCTTGCAAATACCCCACTTAATGACAGTGAAGCAATCAGTATTACTACTTCTACAGATACACAGGGAATCTATGACAAGATTAAAGACTTCCTGACCAGTTACAACAACATCATCAATAAGATGACGAAACTGTATAACGCAGATTCTGCAAAGAATTACGAGCCATTGACAGATGATGAGAAGTCGCAGATGTCTGATTCGGAAGTAGAAAAGTGGGAGACAAAGATCAAGGACTCCCTGCTTCGCCGTGATTCCAATCTGAGCACGATTATGAATGCCATGACGACTTCCATGACCAAGGCAATTTCCATCAATGGAAAGAATTTTTCGCTTTCCAGTTTTGGAATCAGTACACTTGGTTATATGAATGCGGCAGAGAATGAGCAGAATGCTTATCATATTGACGGTGATGAGGATGATGAAAATACATCAGGAAATACCGATAAGCTGATGGCTGCATTAAGCAGTGATCCGGATACCGTGATTGATTTCATGAAGCAGTTGTCGACCAATCTGTATACGGCAATCGACAAGCAGATGCAGAGTAATTCCCTGCGAAGCAGATACAGCATTTACAATGATAAGGAGATGACTTCCCAGTATACAAGCTATACGAAGACCATTGCAGAGTGGGAGACAAAAATTTCGGATAAAGAAGATTATTATTACAAGAAATTTTCCAAGATGGAGACTGCGCTTTCCAAGTTAAACAGCCAGACAAGTTCTCTTTCAGGTATGTTCAGCAGTTAATCAGTATCATGCAGGGCAATCTTTTGCAAAATAAAATATACAGGAAATAATAGGGGGAATCAGGATGATTCAGAAAAATCCATATGCAGCGTATAACAACAGTAAGATCCAGACAGCAACACCGGCGGAGTTGACGCTGTTACTCTATGAGGGAGCTATTAAATTTACCAACATTGCGATTGTAGCGATTGAAAAGGGCGATATTGAAAAGGCGCATAACAATATCCGAAAGACAGAGAATATCATTCGGGAGTTTCAGATAACTCTCGACCACAAATATGCAGTTGCCAAAGATTTTGATGCGGTCTATACCTATCTGTTACAGAGATTGTTAGAGGCCAACATGAAAAAGGACAAGGATATCTTAGAGGAAGTGCTTGGTCATCTCCGTACCATGCGGGATACATGGAAAGAAGTTATGGCAAAGACCGCAAACGGAAACAATATCAAGACTAAGGAACCGGTAGCGTAATGCCGGCAGGAGACAGTATGCCAGATACATATATTGCAATTATGCTGCAGAGCCTGAAAAAAAAGGAACAGGTTCTGGATGAAATTATCCGCCTGGATGACCGGCAGAAAGATACCCTGACGGATCCGGAATGCCCGTTTGATGTGTTTGATGAAACCGTGGAGGCAAAAAGTGCGTGTATTGATCAGCTGAACCAGCTGGACAGTGGTTTTGAGAAACTCTATGCACAGGTGGCAGAAGAACTGGATCAGAACCGTGAAGATTATGCAAAGGAAATTCGTGACATGCAGCAGTGCATTCGCCGGGTAACGGACAAAAGTGTCAAGATTCAGGCGCAGGAAGCCCGCAACAAAGAACTGATGCGTGAAAAGTTTGCCACAATTCACAGACAGGCAAAGGCGGTGCGGAAAAACAGCCGTGCGATTACCGGATACTATAACAGTATGAAAGAATGGTAGTTATTTCATAAAATGGGACAAAAGTACTACTTGATAAAAAATATCATATGACTTATAATGACTTTGTTATATGACTGACGGATAATGTGGAGCACCACGTGAAGTATAACATAGCACACCGCATGAAAAATCGCTGACGCGATGCGGGTGCGTAGGTTATACATCAGATAGATGTATGAAGGAGCACGCCGCATGAAAAATCGCTGACGCGATGCGGGTGCGTAGGTTATACATCAAATAGATGTATAACAAGGGTCGTACCGTCTGGGCAAAAGATAAAAAACCCAGGCGGTTTTTTGCGTTCATTTATATTTTCCGGTTTTTGGTAAATATATTGTACGAAAATAAAGACATGCGTGGGTATTGACAAAATGATGAACGTTAGTGTAATCTATCAATGATTAGATAATACTAACCAATAAGAGAAGGAGGATCACCATGTTAGAAATGAAAGAGTGGGATGGATTCGAAGGACGTCTTTGGAAAGAAGAGATTAATGTCCGCCAGTTCATTCAGGATAACTACACACCATATGATGGTAACGAGGATTTCCTTGCAGAACCTACAGAGGCTACCAATCAACTTTGGGGAGCACTGCAGAAACTGCAGAAGGAAGAGCGCGCAAAGGGCGGAGTCCTCGATATGGAGACCGAGGTTGTAACCGGTATTACAGCTTATGGTCCGGGATATATTGATGAATCTTTAAAGGATTTAGAGACAATTGTAGGTTTACAGACAGACAAGCCGTTAAAGCGTGCATTCATGCCTTACGGTGGAATCAAGATGGCTGTTCAGGCATGTGAGACATATGGATATCAGGTAAGTGACCAATTAAAGGAGATCTTTACCAAGTATCACAAGACACACAACACAGCCGTATTCGATGCTTACACACCGGAGATGATGAAAGTACGTCACAATAAGATCTTAACAGGTCTGCCGGACACATACGGACGCGGACGTATTGTTGGTGATTACCGCCGTGTTGCTTTATACGGTATCGACCACCTCATCGAGGAGAAGAAGAAAGATAAGGCAAACTGTGGCTGTGGTGAGATGACAGACAATGTGATCCGTTTAAGAGAAGAGATCGCTGAGCAGATCAAGTGTTTAGAGGATATGAAGAAGCTTGCAGAGATCTACGGATACGATATTTCCAGACCTGCAACAAACGCAAAGGAAGCCGTACAGTGGTTATACTTTGGATACCTTGCAGCAATCAAGACACAGAACGGTGCAGCAATGTCCGTTGGTCGTGTTTCCACCTTCCTTGATATCTACTTCGAGAGAGACTTAAAGAAAGGCATCATCACAGAGCAGGAAGTACAGGAATTGGTTGACCACTTTACCATGAAGCTTCGTATGGTAAAATTCGCGCGTATTCCTTCTTACAACCAGCTGTTCTCAGGTGATCCGGTCTGGGCAACACTTGACGTTGCGGGTACAGGCGTAGACGGACGTTCCATGGTTACAAAGTCCGACTTCCGTTTCCTGCACACCTTAGAGAACATGGGACCGGCTCCGGAGCCAAACCTTACCGTATTATATTCTTCCAGACTTCCGGAAGCATTCAAGGATTATGCAGCACGTATCTCTATTGATACAAGTTCCATCCAGTATGAGAACGATGACGCTATGAAACCGGTATGGGGCGATGATTATGCCATCTGCTGCTGTGTATCTGCTACACAGACAGGTAAGGAAATGCAGTTCTTCGGTGCCCGTGCAAACCTTGCAAAGTGTCTCCTGTATGCAATCAACGGTGGTGTGGATGAGAAGACCGGCCAGCAGGTAGGACCGGATTACAAGCCAATTACATCTGAGTACCTTGATTATGATGAAGTCATGGAGAAGTACGATAAGATGATGGACTGGTTAGTAGATATTTATGTAAATACCTTAAACCTGATCCAGTATATGCATGACAAATATTACTATGAAGCAGCAGAACTTTCTCTGATGGATACTGATCTGAAGAGAACGTTCGCAACCGGTATTGCAGGATTTTCACACGTAATTGATTCCCTTTCTGCAATTAAGTACGCAAAGGTTAAAGCTATCCGTGACGAGAATGGAATTGCAAAAGACTTCGAGATCGAGGGAGACTTCCCAAGATACGGTAACGATGATGACCGTGCCGATGATATCGGAGTATGGCTGTTACAGACATTCATGGATAAGTTAAAGAAGCATCACACTTACCGTGATTCTGAGCCTACAACTTCTATCCTTACCATTACTTCCAACGTTGTATATGGTAAAGCTACAGGAGCAATGCCAGACGGACGTAAGGCTGGCGAGCCACTTTCACCGGGAGCTAACCCAAGCTACGGCGCAGAGAAGAGCGGACTTCTTGCTTCCCTGAACTCTCTGACAAAGATTCCGTATGAGTGGGCACTTGACGGAATTTCCAATACCCAGACCATCAACCCTGGTGCACTTGGAAATGAAGAAGGCGAGCGTATTGAGAACCTTGTAAACGTTATGGACGGATATTTTGACCAGGGTGCGCATCACCTCAATGTTAACGTGTTTGGCAAGGAGAAGCTTATCGACGCTATGGAGCATCCGGAGAAAGAAGAGTACGCAAACTTCACCATCCGTGTATCCGGTTACGCTGTGAAGTTCATTGATCTGACCAAAGAGCAGCAGATGGACGTTATCGCACGTACCTGCCACGATCATATGTAATGTGATCTAAGGGGTCACGAGAGTTGCGAAGCAACAGAGTAATTCGTAGATCATATCCGTTGGAATGAATAAGAAATCAGGGTTAATACATGAATGAATATTTGTGTATTAGCCCTGTTTTTATGATATAATTTGCACATACTAATGAAATGATAATTCGATGCTTTTATTGGTTTGGTTAAAAACGAGGTAAAACAATGCTAGGAAATATACATTCAATCGAGACATTCGGTTCCGCAGACGGACCGGGCGTGCGTTATCTGATTTTTTTGAAGGGCTGCAATATGCGCTGCAAATACTGCCATAATCCCGATACCTGGGCAAAAACCGAGGGGGAAATGAAAAGCGCAGAAGAAATTTTACAACAGGCGCTGCGGTATAAAAGATACTGGGGCAAAAAGGGCGGTATTACCGTAAGTGGTGGAGAAGCACTGTTGCAGATTGATTTTGTCACAGAATTGTTTACGCTTGCCAAAGAAAAAGGCGTCAATACCTGTCTGGATACAGCGGGCAACCCGTTTACCCGTGAGAAACCATTCTATTCTAAGTTTGAAAAACTGATGGAAGTGACGGATCTGTTTATGCTCGACATAAAGGAAATGGATGAGGACGAGCATAAACAACTGACAGGCCAGACGAATAAAAATATTCTGGATATGGCAACCTGTCTGTCGGATCACGGTAAAGCGATGTGGATTCGGCACGTACTTGTGCCGGGCATTACCGATGATGATGGGCAGTTACACAGGCTCCGTGCATTTATTGATACGTTAAAAACCGTGGAACGTGTGGAAATTTTGCCATATCACACGCTGGGGGTATTTAAATGGAAAGAACTTGGGATTCCTTATGCGCTGGAAGATGTGGAGCCGCCGACCAAAGAGCAGGTGGAACATGCACGGGAAATCATTATTCCTGGTTATAAATCCTGATTGTATGAACAGGAGGGACATATGCAAAAAAGGCAGCTGTAAAATCCCATCAAACAAAGAGAATGGGACATATGCACAAAAAGATAGCTGTGAAATCCCATCAAACAAAGAGAGTGGGACATATGTGCAAAAAGATAGCTGAAATATCCCGACAGAAAAAGAAAGAGGGACATAGAAGCAAGGAAAAATTGTATATGTCCCAACAGTATAGATGGTCGGGACATAAAGATAAAGAAAAACAGTATATGTCCCAACAGCACCAATAAGAAGGATATAAAGATAAAGAAAAATTGTATATGTCCAGACAGCAGAATAAGAGAACCATAGGGAGCAGGAAAAGCTGCGTAGATCTCATTTTCCACCCCCCAAAAAAAAACTCAAAAAAGAATGCGCAGCAGAAAAGAAAACATAAGGAAAAACAAATCATGACACAACCGGAAATTTTATACGAAGATGCACAGCTGATCGTCTGTTACAAACCGGCAGGCATTGCAACGCAGACAAAAAAACTGGGACAAAAAGACATGGTCAGCATACTTTCGAATCACATAGCACAGGAAGGAACCGGACAGCCGTTTATCGGTGTAGTCCATCGGCTGGACCAGCCAGTGGAAGGCGTGATGGTGTTTGCAAAAACAAAACAGGCGGCAGCAAAATTGTCGGCACAGGTAAAAGACCATTCCTTTGGGAAAAAATATTATGCAAAAGTCCGGCTGCCGGAAGGAAAAACTTTTGAACAGGCTACGGGGCATGAAAAGACAGGAACACTGCAGGACTGGATACAATTTGAACCGAAAGAAAATAAATCCTGTGTAATAGAACAGAAGCAGAGGGAGAACGAACGGGAAGACATCAGGCATCCGGCAGACGGGAAGCGGTTGCAATTGCAGAAACCACGGCATACAGCAACGTCACAAAATAAGATACAGGAAGCGGTACTTGATTATCAGGTGATCAGGCAGGGAGAAGGATCTGCATTGCTGGATATTACTTTACATACCGGCCGCCATCATCAGATCCGTGTACAGCTTGCACATCTTGGAACTCCGATCTGCGGAGATCACAAATATGGAAAGGCTGAAAGAGGAACCCCGGCACTGTGCAGTTATCATATCGATTTTGTTCATCCGGTCAGTGGCAAAGAGATGACCTATGAAATCAGTCCGAGAAATTTCGAAACAGAATGTTAATGGTATTCAGGTGCTGAGTGAACAGTAACCCATTTAGCCGTTATCGAGCGGTTTCACTTCACGCAAATCTTGACAATCGGCTGTGTTCGTCATATTATATATTCGGGCTTTTCTGCGCGTTTTGTGGGCAGAAAAGGAAAACTCTTACACGAGTATAACGTAAAAAATGACCGCACAGTGGTCGCAGAAAAGGAGAAAGACATGGCGAAAGAGAAGAAACTTGTTGAAGCCATTACTTCCATGGAGGAAGATTTTGCACAATGGTATACCGACGTCGTAAAGAAAGCAGAGCTGATTGATTACTCCGCAGTAAAGGGCTGCATGATCATCAAGCCCGATGGGTATGCTATCTGGGAAAATATACAGCATGAATTAGACCGCAGATTCAAAGAAACAGGTGTAGAGAATGTATATATGCCGATGTTTATTCCGGAGAGCCTTCTGGAAAAAGAGAAGGATCATGTGGAAGGATTTGCACCGGAAGTCGCATGGGTGACTTACGGCGGACTCAATCAGCTACCGGAGCGTCTGTGCGTCAGACCTACTTCTGAGACACTGTTCTGCGATTTTTATAAAAATCTGATCCAGTCTTACCGTGATCTGCCAAAGGTGTACAACCAGTGGTGTTCTGTAGTACGCTGGGAAAAGGAAACCCGTCCGTTTCTGCGTTCCAGAGAATTCCTGTGGCAGGAGGGGCATACGGCGCATGCAACCGCAGAGGAGGCACAGGCACGTACCATCCAGATGCTGAATCTGTATGCAGATTTCTGTGAAGAGTTCCTTGCCATGCCGGTTGTCCGCGGACAGAAGACAGAAAAAGAAAAATTTGCCGGTGCGGAAGACACCTATACCATCGAGGCACTGATGCATGATGGAAAAGCCCTGCAGTCCGGAACCAGTCACAACTTTGGAGATGGATTTGCAAAGGCATTTGGTATCCAGTATACCGATAAACAGAATAAATTACAGTATGTACACCAGACTTCGTGGGGAATGACAACACGTCTGATCGGAGCCATCATCATGGTTCACGGCGACAATGATGGACTGGTTCTGCCACCTAAGGTAGCACCGACACAGGTAATGGTTATCCCGATCCAGATGCAGAAGGATGGCGTATTGGATAAGGCAAACGAAGTGCGTGAGCGTCTGGGAAAAGTCTGCCGTGCAAAACTGGACGATTCCGATAAGAGTCCGGGATGGAAATTCTCTGAGCAGGAGATGCTTGGTATCCCGACACGTATCGAGATCGGACCAAAGGATATCGAACAGAACCAGGTTGTTGTTGTACGTCGTGATACAAGAGAAAAGATCGTTGTTTCTTTAGATGAGATCGAGACAAAACTTGGCGAGATCCTTGAAACAATCCAGAAGGATATGTATGACCGTGCAAAAGCATTCCTTGACAGCCACATTGATTTTGCTGAAACCATGGATGAAATGAATGAAAAATTCAACACCAAACGTGGATTCATCAAAGCAAAATGGTGTGGAAGCGCAGAATGTGAAGATGAGATCAAGGCAGCAACAGGTGGAGCAACCACCCGCTGTATCTGCAAAGAGGATCAGGTAAAAGACGGAGATACCTGTATTTTCTGTGGCAAACAGGCTAAACATGTTGTTTATTTTGGAAAAGCATACTAGGAGCGAATGTATATGAAAATTCAGTTACCTGAAAAGGTGAATCGAATTATAACTACATTACAAAAACATGGCTTTGAGGCATATGCAGTCGGCGGCTGCGTCCGGGATTCTTTTCTCGGACGTGTGCCGGGTGACTGGGATATCACAACATCGGCAGCGCCGGAAGAGACAAAGTCATTATTTGCCAGAACTTTTGACACCGGAATCGAGCATGGAACGATTACGGTGCTTTTAAATGGAGAAGGATTTGAAGTGACGACATACCGGATTGACGGGAAATACGAAGACAACCGGCATCCGAGTAAAGTGCAGTTTACCAGAAGTCTGTCAGAGGATCTGCTGCGCAGGGATTTTACGATCAATGCGATGGCGTACAATGAACAGGATGGACTGGTGGATCTGTTTCATGGGA